>Ga0209390_10003080_pt1 | contig 27758 bp, 21 predicted proteins | sample BON01_FD_187212 | JGI IMG/M metagenome (GOLD analysis project Ga0209390, IMG submission 187212) | Freshwater microbial communities from Lake Bonney liftoff mats and glacier meltwater in Antarctica - BON-01 (SPAdes) (version 2) | ecosystem: Environmental > Aquatic > Freshwater > Ice > Glacier...
AAAAACAATCAGAACCTCCTCCAAAATCAATACAAGGGGTTCTGTTTTGAAAAAGTGTCATCTTCTTCCTGAAAGTCAATAGAATCAACCTACGATTTCGATTTTTAAATTATTTAGGACGCTATTGATATTTTCTCTATGTCGTTCATTTTTTTTGAAATTGTATACAATGTATTCGCAGTGTAGGTAACGAGAAAGTTACGATTTTTTCAAACTCGAGCTAGCCAACTCGTTGTATTTTGTTTTTGTCCAAAATAAAATCATTGTTTTGCCACTCATTAAAATAGAACTGACTCTTTATTGTCGGCTTTTCTATGGCTGATGAAATATAAATGTAGTTACAAAGGATATTGACTCGCTTATATCCTTTGTTGCTCTCAGAATTTGCTCGAACGTTAGTATAAGCTGGAAATAAAATGAATTGTTTTCCTAGGGTGAGTAGCAAATCCGCGACCCTGAGAATAAGATGCTTCTCTGAATGAAATACGTCAATAGTTCACAACAGTTTAATTCATGTTTACAGAGCTTTGGCAGGATCTATTTCTTCAATTTTACTTTCGGAAGTACTTTTTTGAGGAACTTGGAGATCATCAATCGGACTTTGGAAACTAAATCTTTCTCAAATTGGCGCACATTATTTTTTATGCTTTTTTCAAGATGATTTGATTTTTGTATTTTTTGTTTATCAGAACCAAAATACTTGTCAATCTTTGATTTTAAGAATCGATTCTTACATCTGAAAGCAGGAAAATAAAATGGAGGAATTTAATCTAGAAGTCGTGTTGAGGTATTATTATAATTTAATACATAAATAACAGGAATAGATAAAAGGGATTACCTACCTTATCAAAATTAGAAACAGATATATGATTGCCGAAATAAAAGTAAATAAGCCAGAACCGATTATAGTTCTTGAAGAGCTAAATTCATATAATTCGAGGTCAGACCTTGAATCAACAATCCAAGGTTTGCGAATGGGTAAATCGATATCAATCAATGGGTTTTATAACGAAGGTCTTTCCTTGTTGAAAGGAATACACAGATTCCTTCGATTAAGCTTGCCAAATAAATCGTTTTTAGAACAGCGTGAATTTCGCGCGGAATACCATAAACTTTCCAATTTAATTTTAATAGAGATTGTAGATCAAAAAATATCTGCAAGAAAATCGCCTAACATTGGTTGGCTAGCAAAGTTTTATCCAGAAAATAGTCGTTTCTATTTGACTCTTCCTCAAGTACAAGGATTGAATAGTTCATGGCAATGGTATAAAAATGGCATTTCTATTCCTGTTCTGCGCAACAAAATCCACCCATTTTACGGAATCTATTTCCCCACGCGTTTTGAGCATTTGCTACTTTTTGATAATTGGATGCAACGCTACGAAGGAGTGAAAAAGACAGGTATAGATGTTGGTGTAGGTTGTGGTGTTTTATCTTTGCTAATGGTGCAACACGGATTCCAGAAAGTATATGCAACGGATATAAACCCCAATGCTATTGTAGGATTGAAAGAATTTATGGGAACAACAAAACTGTCTCGAAAGATTGAGTTAGATTTTGGAAACCTCTTTGGCAAGTGGGAAATACCGACAGAACTGATTGTGTTTAATCCGCCTTGGTTACCAAAAAAACATGATTTAAGCAGTATTGACGATGCGATTTATTACGGTGAAACCCTATTTTCTGAATTTTTTATTGAAGCAAAAAAAAGACTCTTACCTGAAGGTAAGCTTGTCCTGATCTTCTCCAATTTAGCACGAATAACGAATGTAACAGATGAACACCCAATAGAAAAAGAATTAGCAGAAGGTAAAAGGTTTCAATTGGAAAAGTGTTATAAAAAAACGGTACAAGTATCTTCTGCGAAAACAAGAAGAGATCAGTATTGGCGTTCTGAAGAAGAAGTAGAGCTCTGGATTTTGACTAATATTTAGAAGCGATTTTTTCAAAAGATTAGTATTCAGGGTTATAAAACAAGCCGTTAAAAGAATTAGAATGTGTGTTTACCGTAATTCACGGTGATAATTCTTTTGATTTAGGTTGAATAAGTTGATCATCTATTTCTCTTCTCAAAGAATCGTAAATTGTTTTTTATTTGCTGTAAGAGTTTTAAGTTTTCAATTTTATCGCAAGAGATGCGAATATTTTTCATTCTTACCGTCCTAAAACTCGATTTAATATTCAAACGTTTCCATAAACTTCGTTGTAAAGTTTCCTTTGTTGAAGTCTTCATTTTCCATTAATTTCTGATGAAAAGGAATCGTCGTTTTTACACCTTCAATAATGTACTCACCTAAGGCGCGTTTCATTTTTAAAATCGCTTCTTCACGTGTTCTAGCTACAACAATTAATTTTGAAATCATTGAATCGTAGTAAGGTGGAATTGTATATCCAGCGTGCACATGTGAATCGATACGCACACCGTGTCCACCTGGACAGTGATAATCAGTTATTTTTCCTGGTGATGGACGGAAATCGTAATCAGGATCTTCCGCGTTAATACGACATTGGAGAGCGTGCATTTGTGGATAATAGTTCTTTCCTGAAATTTTTTCGCCGGCTGCCAATTTAATTTGTTCTTTAATCAAGTCAAAATTGATAACTTCCTCAGTAATAGTGTGTTCCACTTGGATACGTGTATTCATTTCCATGAAGTAGAAGTTCCGGTGTTTGTCAACTAGAAATTCTACCGTTCCAACTCCTTCGTAACTTACAGCTTTGGCAGCTTGAATAGCTGCTTCACCCATTTTCTCACGCAATTCGTCGGTCATAAATGGAGAAGGAGTTTCTTCAACCAATTTTTGGTGACGTCTTTGTATTGAGCAATCTCTTTCTGAAAGGTGACATGCGTTTCCGAATTTATCTCCGGCGATTTGAATTTCGATATGACGTGGTTCTTCGATGTATTTTTCCATGTACAAACCATCGTTTCCAAAAGCAGCAGCTGATTCTTGACGCGCAGAATCCCAAAGTGCTTCTAGATCTTTTTCTTTCCAAACAATTCTCATTCCTTTTCCACCACCGCCAGCAGTGGCTTTCATGATGACAGGATATTTGATTTCTTTCGCTTGTTTTTTCGCGTCTGCGACGTCCTTTAACAATCCTACTGAACCAGGAATACACGGTACGCCAGCTTTGATCATCGTCGCCTTGGCATTGGCTTTATCGCCCATTCCTGCAATTTGATCAGGAGTTGCACCAATAAATTTTATACCGTGTTCTTGACAAACTTTAGAGAACTTTTCATTTTCAGAAAGAAATCCATAACCCGGATGTATAGCATCAGCATTTGTGATTTCTGCCGCTGCTATTATGTTTGCAATAGATAAATATGATTTCGAGCTTTGAGGTGGTCCGATACAAACGGCCTCATCAGCAAAGCGAACCGGCAAGCTGTCTTTGTCTGCCGTAGAATAAACAGCAACAGTTTTGATGCCCATTTCCTTGCACGTGCGAATGACACGCAAGGCTACTTCTCCTCTATTGGCAATCAATATTTTTTTAAACATGCCTTACTTTTTTAATTTTCGAATGGATTTTTATTTTTTGTTGCAGTCTTATGCAGGCTCAACTAAGAACAAAGGCTGATCATATTCTACTGGTGAAGCATCGTCAACTAAAACTTTGACAATTTTTCCACTGATTTCAGCTTCAATCTCATTGAATAATTTCATTGCTTCAATAATACACACTGTTTGTCCAGGTGAAATGCTGTCGCCAACATTAACGAATAGATCTTTATCAGGACCTGCAGAACGGTAAAATGTACCAATCATTGGAGATTTCACAGTTATTAAATTTGCGTTTTGCGCTACTGCCGCAACCGCAACTGGTGGAGCCGCAACTGGAGCTGGAGCTGCTGCTATTTGAGGAGCTGGCGCTTGCATGTAGATAGGTTGCGCATCAACTCCTTTTTGTTTAATTTCAGATTTGATAATAATCTTAAAATCCTTCTTTTCGATTTCTACCTCGCTAACTTGCGTTTTTGATACAAATTTGATGAGATCTTGTATTTCTTGAATATTCATTGTTGAAATTGTTTAAAGCCTTTAAATGTAATAATAATTATCTTTCTAGTAAGCCCATTTTAAATAAATAGCGCCCCAAGTAAATCCACCACCAAAGGCAGAGAGTATTATATTGTCACCTTTTTTTAACTGTGATTCGTAGTCCCACAAACAAAGCGGTAAAGTACCTGCTGTAGTGTTCCCGTATTTTTGAATGTTGATCATTACTTTTTCAGGAGGAAGTCCCATTCGGTTTGCAGTAGCGTCAATTATGCGCAAATTGGCTTGGTGCGGAACCAACCAATTAACGTCATCACTGGTTAACTTATTTTTCTCCATGATAGCCGCTGAAACGTCTGCCATATTGGTAACAGCAAATTTAAAAACTTGTTTTCCTTCCTGTTTTACAAAATGCAATTTTTGGTTAACTGTATCGTGACTAGCTGGATTTACTGATCCGCCAGCAGGTTGAATGAGGTAATCAACTCCTGAACCGTCAGAATGCAACATGAAGTCTTGAATACCCATTCCTTCTAAATTTGGCTCCAGTAAAACTGCACCAGCACCGTCGCCGAAAATTACGCAAGTTGAACGGTCTTCATAGTCCATAATTGACGACATCATATCGACACCAACAACGATGACTTTTTTGTACCTTCCTGTTTCGATGAATTGAGCAGCAGTGCTTAAACTGTATAAAAATCCTGAACAAGCAGCATTAATATCAAAGCTCCAAGCATTTTTCATTCCACATTTGTTGCTTACCAAATTGGCGCAGCTCGGGAAAGGATAGTCAGCGGTTACTGTTGCAACAATGACCAATTCAATATCCATAGGATCAAGGTTTTTCTTTTCTAACAAAGCACTTACTGCTCGTGCTGCCATGTCAGACGTAAATCCGTCTTTCATGATTCGTCTTTCTTTGATTCCAGTTCTGGATTGTATCCATTCATCAGACGTATCCACCAATGTTGACAATTCTTCGTTTGTCATTATGTATTCTGGCAAATAGCCTTGAACCCCAGTAATTGCTGCAGTAATTTCCCCCATATTAGTTAAATGCTTCGTTAATTTTAGATGCTAAACCAGATTTAGCCACTTCATAAGCATGCTTAATCATATTTTTTACGGCAATCCTATTTGAAATTCCATGACCAATGATGACATTACCTTTCACACCCAAAATGGGAGTTCCTCCGTAATTTTCATAGTTGTATCTTTCAAAATATTCGTCTTGTAATCCTCTTTGCTGCATCAAAGTGTAGATACCTTCGGCTTGTTTTAACATTACGTTGCCTATGAAGCCGTCGCAAACAATAACGTCGGCGGCGTCAGAGAAAGCGCTTCTGCTTTCGATATTGCCAATAAAATTGATTTGATTTTGCTCCCAAAGCAATTTATTCGTTGCAACTGTGAGTAAGTTTCCTTTTGAGTCTTCTTCCCCAATACTTAAAAGAGCAATACGAGGAAGCTCAATATTGAGAACGTGTTTTGCATACAAATTACCCAGCAAGGCAAATTGAAACAAATTTTCAGGTTTGCAATCGGTAACTGTGCCAACATCAAGAAGGATACTTAGTCCTCCTCCCAATTGAGGCATGGCTCCCGTGATGCATGGACGAGAAATCCCTTCCACAACGCCAAGTTTAAACATCGCACCAACAAGCATAGCACCGGTGTTACCCGTGCTTGCGAAGGCGTTTAGTTCTTTTTTTGCCAATAAGTCGAAACCAACGGCAATACTGCTATTTGGTTTTGCTGGGATTGCTCTCGTCGGGTGATCGTGCATCGTGATGCAGTCTGGCGCATGGATGATTTCAAAATCATTGGCACTTGCGCCCAAAACAGAAAGGCCACCTAAGATTTGCTCTTGGTCGCCTAACAGTACTATTTTGCAATCCTGAGGAAGCTCTTTCTTGGCTAAAATTGCCCCAGCGATGTTCGCATCAGGAGCAAAATCTCCGCCTAATATATCTATTCCGATCTTCATCAAGAAGAAGTTTAGTTATACAGCTTAAGCTGCTACTTCTTTCTCTGCTACTACTCTTCCTTTGTAGTACAATTTGCCTTCATGCCAGTGTGCATGATGAAATAAATGCGGCTGACCTGTTGTTGGACATGTTGCAATGTTATCTGCTACTGCTTTAACGTGGGTTCTTCTTTTATCTCTTCTGGTTTTAGAGATTTTGCGTTTTGGATGTGCCATTTTACTTATTTATATAAAGTTGTTAATTCAAATCATTTAATATCGACCAAACGGAACGACTGTCTTCATCATCTTCATCGTCTTCATCGTCAATATCTTCATCGTCGTCGTTTAGATTTACATTGTATTTCTGCATTGTCGCCATCATCTCCTCATTACATTCTCCTTTCGGGTGAACGATTTTACCAGGAAGTGAAACGATAATGAATTCATAAATGAAACTCTTAACGTCTATTTCGTGTTCGTCTGGATGCAAAACTGTCAACGTTTCATCTTCGGATTCTTCTTCTCCGAATTTAAAAATTTGTTTATAGTCTGCTTCCAAGTCCAGCTTTAGAGGATCCATACAACGATCGCAAGTTGTTGTGACTTCTCCTTTGATATCAAATTCCACGATCATCATCGTTTCTTTTTTATCCAAGGTCACTTGAACTTGCAAATCAGCATCTTCTATTGCTGAATATTCATACTCTTCAAAGAACGACTTTTCAATCTGATAAGCATACTCATGTTTGCCTATTTTCAATCCTGCGAAGGAAATTGCAAAGGGACGTTTTGTACTGCTCACTTTCTTAAAAAATTGGAGGGCAAAGGTAATATTTTAATTCTAACGAATAGAATTGGAAAGGGTTTTTTTTGCTGCTTTCAAAAAAATATTTATTCCATCTCCATATTGTGCCCTTTTCGCTTCTCTCTAACGGTTATTTTTAAAGGATTTAAATTAATTTCTTTCAACCATTTTTGCTTTCGATAAATATCCATGGCCAAATAGATGGCACTTCGCATTGATTGTGCAGAAGCTTTGTCTTGTCCAGCAATATCAAAGGCTGTACCGTGATCGGGCGATGTGCGAACAATAGGTAAACCTGCTGTAAAATTAACCCCCTCGTCAAAAGCTAAAGCTTTAAAAGGTGTTAAACCTTGGTCATGATACATGGCCAAAACGGCATCGTATTGCTGTAAAGCAGCTGAACCAAAAAATCCATCTGCTGGAAAAGGTCCATTTGCAATTATGTCTTTTCCTTTGGCAATATTGATTGCTGGAGTTATGATTTCAGCTTCTTCAGCGCCCATTTTTCCGTTTTCTCCTGCATGGGGATTAAAACCCAAAATGGCAATTCGTGGTCGTTGAATGCCAAAGTCTTTTTGCAAACTCTGATTTAAAACTTCAATTTTATTGGCAATTCCTTCCCTCGTTAGAGACTTGCTAACATCGGCAAGAGGAATATGACTCGTAACCAATGCAACTCTTAAGTTCCCAGCAACCATCATCATCAACGCTTCTTTTTGACCAGCCATATCGGCTAAATATTCGGTATGACCTGGAAATTGAAATCCTGCTTTAGCAATCGTTTCTTTTGAAATAGGTGCCGTTACCAGAACATCAATTTTATTAGCCGCCAAATCTTTTGTTGCCGCTTCTAGTGATAAAAATGAATATTTTCCTCCGGTTTCGTTTGCTTTTCCGAAATCAATCTCTGGTTCCTCGACCCAAACTTGAACAACGTTTATTTTTTTCGCCCGTGCTTCAGTGGCATCTTGGCAATTGTTAAAGAATATTTCTTCTCCTTCTATGGTTTTCCGATGTGTGTTTAACGTTTTTGTAGAACCGTAAATTATCGGCGTACAACCTTGAAGTATGCGGTTATCCATGAGGGCTTTTATAACCACTTCAGGTCCTATACCGTTAATATCGCCCAATGAAATTCCTACTTTTATTTCCAGAAGGGAATCGAGTTCTTTTTCTTTTTCCATTTGAAATTGTTTTTGCAAAAATACGAATCTATTAAAGAACCAAAAATTATTTTCGGTATTCGTAAATAAACTCTTGGTAATTAATTAAAATCATTTTTCCATCTGAATTTTCTTTCTTATTTAAAATTTTGGTGGGAGAGAAAATTATGTTGTTTTCAAAATTCGACAAGGTTCTAGTCAAGAAAGTGTCTTCTGAAAAAGTTGAATCGATGTAACCCGTGCAATATCCAATTTTGTCGTAGGTAAAATAGCGAGCTGTATTGAAAGGATATGCATCTTTACGAATAACTTGAATACTGCCGTTTTTATAATTGAATTGTTGCACATTCTTTTCGTTAATCTTATTTTTAACTTGATAAATTTTTTCTGGTTTTAAAGGATTTCCCAATAAAATAAGATCTTTTGGATTCGGCCTAAATTCACGATCAATTTCCAAGGGGCGCCACAATTTTTTATCGCTCAAGCAAAATAGAAAATCTCCTGTCATTCTATTTTCAAAAATGCTAAAGCCTTTGTCGCTTTTTTTAAAATTGTACAAAGCAAAAAGTTCAAGATCACGAATTGTGTTCAAGGAAACGGGAATTTTATCTTTAAAAACGACCATAGAATCCAAACGCACACTTGCAAAACCGGTGTTGTTGGCGAGATACGGGTAGACGTACTCGAATTGACTTATTTTTCTATCGTCGAAGAAAAAAAGATGACTTACCTTTTCCACATTTCCTTCAACACCAAATTCGTAGATCACCGTTTCACTTGGCATTTGGAATAAAGTATCATTTATCGCCTTATTTAAAAGCCTTTTTGGATAAATATTTCGCGTAATTTTCTTGATTTTATTTGTTCGGATCATCGAATCATTGAACCAAATTGGGAAGGAGAATTCATTTGAAAAATCAGAAAACAGCAAATGATTGTGAATCAAAGAGGGCGGATTTGTTTTTTTTAAATCAAAAATTTTGCGTTTCCCGTTCTCCGTACATGAAAAAAATATCACGCTAAATAGCAATAGCCTAGTAAAGAGGAAGAAAAATCGTCTGATCATGGTTCGTATTACTGCAGGAAAAATGAGAACATAAAGTTACGTATTCTGATCGAAAGTAGAGATTTTTTTGTGGCGGCAAGTGAATTGCGTACTTTTGCCCTGTGATAGACGAACGCCCGATAACAGATTGGTTGCCATTAACGGTAAAAGAAGCAGCAAAAAGAGGTTGGAATGAACTGGATGTAATTCTAATTTCAGGTGATGCTTATGTGGATCATCCTGCTTTTGGAACGGCTGTGGTAGGTCGTATTATTGAGTCGGAGGGATTTAAAATTGGCATCGTCGCACAACCGAATTGGAAAGATGATTTACGGGATTTCAAAAAATTCGGTGTTCCCAAATATTTCTTCGGCGTTACAGCTGGTTGCATGGATTCCATGGTGAATCATTACACAGCCAACAAGCGTTTACGTTCTACCGATGCCTATACGCCAGGAGGCGTGTCAGGATTTAGGCCCGATTATGCAACGACGACCTATTCAAAAATATTAAAGGAGTTGTATCCAGAAGTTCCTGTTTTGATAGGCGGAATCGAAGCGTCTTTGCGTCGAGTTACGCATTACGATTATTGGGAAGATAGATTGTTTCCAAGTATTTTAGAAGATTCCAAAGCAGATTTATTGGTTTATGGAATGGGCGATCAGCCACTACGAGAAATTTTGAAATTGCTCAAAAAAGGCGTTCCATTTAACAATTTAAGAACCTTAAAACAAGTTGCCTTCCTTCAAGAAGCTGACGAAGAATTGCCTAAAAACAAAGCATGGAATACAGTTGAGCTGGCAAGTCATGAAGTTTGTTTAGAAGATAAAATCAGATACGCGGCAAATTTTAAAATTGTCGAAGTGGAATCCAATAAATGGGAAGCGAATCGAATTACACAGAAAATTGGTGAGCGTACTTTGGTGATAAATCCACCGTATAAAACGATGGAGGAAAAGGAAATCGACGAATCGTTTGATTTGCCTTACACGAGAGCGCCACATCCAAAATATAAGAATCGAGGTGCCATCCCAGCGTTTGATATGATCAAGTTTTCAATCAACATGCATCGTGGTTGTTTTGGTGGTTGTTCATTCTGTACAATTTCTGCGCACCAAGGAAAATTTATTGCCTCTCGAAGTGAAGAATCAATTTTGAGGGAAGTGGAACAAGTTGTAAATGACCCAACTTTTAAAGGATATATTTCTGATTTGGGTGGACCTTCTGCCAACATGTACAAAATGAAAGGAAAGGATGATGCCATTTGTGCTCGTTGCACAAGTCCGAGTTGTATTCACCCAGTAATTTGTAATAATCTAGATACTTCGCACAAACCGATGACGGAACTCTATCGAAAAGTAGATGCGCATCCTAAAGTGAAAAAAGCTTTCGTTGGTTCAGGAATTCGCTACGATTTATTGGTCGACGATTTCAATAAAAATAATGCGGACGGTAACCACGATGAATATATTGAGCAGGTAGTTACGCGTCACGTCAGCGGCCGATTGAAAGTGGCTCCTGAGCATACATCTGACGCTACTTTGCGTGTGATGCGGAAACCTTCGTTCAAATATTTCCACAAATTCAAGGAAAAATACGAGCAAATTTCAGAGAAACACGGCATAAAACAACAGTTGATTCCTTATTTTATCAGTTCGCATCCAGGTTGTGAAGAACAAGATATGGCGAATTTGGCTGCGGAAACGAAAGACATGGGCTTCCAATTGGAACAAGTGCAAGATTTTACGCCAACACCAATGACAGTTGCCACAGTAATTTATTATTCTGGCGTTCACCCGTATACGTTGAAACCAATTGAAACGGTTAAAGACAAAGAGGAAAAGCTGAATCAGCGTCGTTTCTTTTTCTGGTACAAGCGCGAAAACAGAGATTACATCCGAAAGTCGCTTCAAAAAGCAAACAGACCAGAATTAATAGAAAAATTGCTTGACGAACCACAAGGTGCTCAACGACAACAGCAAGCTCCACGACCAAATGATTCCAAGAAACCAGTTCCCAAGTGGCTGGACGAGAGACGAAAGAAGGGGAGATAGAATTATTCTCACGTGTTTGTCTTCAGTCAGTTTCGAGGGAAGTAAATTACTACAACTCAAAAAAAAGTGTTGTCTTAATTCCACGGTTTTGCATTTTTTTCACATTACTCTAGCTTAATTTTAGCCCTCAGGTTAATCAACTTGTATTCGTTTTATTGAATCTCTTTTCCTCCAGTGCAATCTGCATTCCAAAGGAGAACATTTATCCTTTCGTGAATAATTTTGTTTGAAACCTTTCACCGCAAAAAAATCAAATTAAATAGTGAAAACTGATTTTGCACGATTTTTATTAATCGGTTTCCTTAAATTATTCAAATCAATTCATAAATTTAACCTTAGCTAAAATAAAATCACCATGAAAAAAGCCTATCATTCTGCAGCGAAATTAACTTTGATTACTCTTGCATTTGCCATTTCAAATGCAATTTATGCCCAAAAAACTGTTGAGGTTGGCGCAAGAACAAGTAGCTTTAATTCATTTGAAATTGTTCTAAAAAAGCAAAGAAAAGAAATGACTTTTGTACGCTACAGTTTGAGTGGTGTCCACGCGAATTTCGGAACTTTGTTCGACAATAGTTATTCCCTAAACATTGCAACAGCTGGATTTGCATTTGCAATTGGATGGGAAAAGAGAGTTTCAATTGGTAAAAATGTGACCTTCAATCGCGGCTGGGAACCAGGCTTATCTTCGAATGCCGTGATTCTTGACGTAGGGGGTGTTTTAACCATTTCACCAAGATTGGGTTATGTTTTGGGCTTGCAATACAATCCAATCAAACAGCTTGGAATAAGCTTGGAGACCATACCAAGTTTAAACTCTTCATTTTATGTGGATTCATATGACGGCGTTGTCTTCTCGCGCTTTGGAGTAGGTTACAGCGGTCAAATAGCATCACTCACAGTCGTTTATCGTTTTGATTATACTAAGAAAAAGAAAGTCAAAAAAGAGTAACTTAAAAAGCGTGAATAACTTTGTTTGAAACCTTTTATCTAAGGATTTATGCAAGCAATAAAATGTTTTACTTTCGTATTATATGAGTAAAAAAGCCGACAAATATAATAAACGTGGTGTTCGAGCCAGTTATGTATCTACTATTGTCGGTATATCTTTGGTTTTATTTATGATAGGCCTTGTTTTAGGTGGTGTTTTTGGGTTGGATAATGTACAGAAACAAGCCAAAGAAAGCCTGCAAGGCGACTTGTTTTTTAAACCAGAACAGACCGAAGCGGATATTAAGCAAATCGAACAAAAAATGAAAGCTTGGTCCGAATTTACGGAGGTTTCTTTCGTTTCTCCGGAGCGCGCTATCGAAGTGTTTACATCTGATGAACAAAATTCAGAGGAAATATTATCCATTTTTGAAGGTGAAAATCCGTTGCCACCAACTATTTCCTTCCGTCCGAAAGCAGAATACGCGAATGTGGAAGGGATGAATGGAATTGTCAATAAAATCATGACCGAATTTCCAAACGAAATCGATGAGGTAAATTATGACAAATCTAGCGTTCAATCTGTTAATTTAGGATTCAAACAGTTTGTTTTTCTGTTTTTAATCGTGGCTTTGTTGCTCATCATAGTTGCCGTTGCAATGATCAACAATACAATCCGATTGGCATTATATTCCAAGCGATTTACAATTAAAACCATGCAATTGGTTGGGGCAACAAGCAGATTTATTCGCACACCATTTTTATTCCAGTCTATACTTCAAGGTGTTGTTTCAGCAATTCTAGGAATGGCTCTGATGGTAACCTTGTTTTATGCCCTAAATAATTTCCTTGAGACGATTGAAGTTAGTTTTGACCTCTACACTTTCGGGGTTATATTTGGTAGTTTGGTGGTCATAGGAGTTATTATTACATTTGTCTCCACCTACTTCGCGCTCAACAAATATTTGCGCATGAAGTTGGATGATTTGTACTAAATATTGCAATAATGGAAAAAATGAAACGGCAATTTGCCTTCCGTCCGGAAAACTACCGATTACTTTTAATTGGTTTAGCAATCAACTTTTTAGGATTTATCTTAATGATAGGTGGTGGAGCTGACGGGCCAAACACGTTCGATGCGGAAGCTTTGTTTAGCACAACACGAATTACCATTGCACCAATGCTAATTGTTGCTGGATATGTGGTAATTATCTATGCGATCATGCGTAAACCAAAAAGCATAGAAAAAGAATAGACCTATTTCATGGATTTTATTCAAGCCCTTGTTCTCGCAATCATAGAAGGATTGACGGAGTTTTTACCTGTTTCTTCAACTGCTCACATGATTTTCACTAGTGCTTTCTTCGGAACGGAAGGTGACGACTTTGTGAAAATGTTCCAAGTTTCGATTCAGTTTGGAGCGATACTTTCAGTTGTTGCCCTTTATAGGAAAAAGTTTTTCAATTTCAGGAATCTAAATTTTTATTACAAATTGGCAGCTGCAGTTGTGCCTGCGCTTATTCTTGGAAAACTTTTTGATGATAAAATCGAAGCAATTTTAGAAAAACCGCTTCCTATTGCTATCGCTCTGTTAGTCGGAGGAATCGTTTTACTATTTGTAGATAGATTATTCAAAAACACGACAATTGATAGCGAAGAGAAAATAACTTTTCGGAAAGCTATTATTATCGGTTTTTGGCAATGTTTGGCCATGATGCCAGGAACAAGTCGTTCGGCAGCTTCAATTATAGGTGGAATGCAGCAAGGTTTAACCAGAAGAATGGCAGCCGAATTCAGTTTCTTTTTGGCAGTTCCGACTATGCTTGCTGTGACTTGCTATTCTATCTTTTTGAAAGATTGGGAATACCTAGGCGTTGAGCAAAAAGGATATGAAATGATTACGGCATCGTCAGGAAATATCTTTGTTTTCATTCTTGGAAATGTCGTAGCATTCATCGTTGCTGGTTTGGCGATTAAACTTTTCATCGGCTTAATTGAAAAATACGGTTTCAAAATTTGGGGTTGGTACCGAATAATTGTTGGTATCACTTTAATAGCTTTTTTTACACTTAAATGATTGATTACTTAGCCGGAACAACCGTTCTAATTGACAAACCCTACAAATGGACTTCGTTTGATGTGGTCAATAAAATGCGTTGGAACCTCAAACAATTATTGGGTGTAAAAAATATAAAAGTCGGACATGCTGGAACTTTAGATCCTTTAGCAACGGGACTTTTGATTATTTGTATTGGAAAAGATACCAAGAAAATAGATAATTTCATGGGCGGAATGAAAACCTATACGGGAACATTTCTACTCGGAAAAACAACACCTTGCTACGACTTAGAAAAACAATTTGATGCAGAATTTCCAACAGAACACATTACGGAGGAAGCTATTCAAAAAGTAGTGGAATCGTTTATTGGTATTCAAGACCAAATGCCTCCTATTTTCTCCGCAAAACAGGTTGATGGAAAACGCGCTTACGATTTAGCTAGAGCAGGAAAAGAAGTTGTTTTAAAACCGAAATCAATAGAAATCAATTCTTTCACGGTGGATACTACTCGTTTCCCAGAAATAGATTTTGAAATTTCTTGCTCGAAAGGAACTTACATTCGTTCCATTGCTCATGATTTTGGCAAAAAACTAGACAGTGGAGCCACACTAATTGCCTTAAGAAGAACGAAATCTGGTGATCTGTCCATCGAAAATGCTTATCAAGTCGAGGATTGGATTGAAAATTTAGCGGACAATTAACGGATATTTTATTTGCTGCAACTTTTCCAGGAATTTTGTAGTCATAGAATTGTTATTTTCGTATTTAAATTTTTTCATCGAATGAAATATTTTCTCATCACTTTAATGTTACTAATCAGTTCTATAAGTATTGGTCAATGTACAGGTGCAGAACCTCCATATTCGTTAGGACCTGATGTAACAATTTGTTCGGGTTCGGTTTTAACATTGACAGGGCCAGCGGGATATTCCAATTATTCTTGGTCTACCGGTTCGCAAGGAACTTATATAAGTTTATTGAATCCAGGAACGTATATTGTTTCTAGTACTATCGCTAGCTTAACCGGATTAAATATGGTTGTTAATGGTGATTTCGAAAACGGAACAACTACTTTGGCGAATAATTTTACAACGGCCTATAATCCTGGATCTGGAGGCGCATATGGCCTCTTATCTAATCCCGGTCAATATGCCATATCGACATCTCCGTCTTTAGTTCACAACAACTTTTCATTATGTGGTGACCACACAACAGGATCAGGCAATATGTTAATTGCAAATGGTGCTCAAACGTCCAACACAACCGTATGGTCGCAAACCGTTCCCGTAATAGCTGGTCAAGGATATTTGTTTAGCTTTTGGGTTGCAAATGCTCTCAATGATCCTGCGGTTGCTCAATTACAGTTATTTGTAAATAACCAGCCAATTTCAACAGTGTTATCTCCGACTGCAGTAGCTTGTGTGTGGGTGCAGATTACAGGAAGTTGGTTGGTGGGAGCAAATACAACAAATGCTGTTTTAAAAATTGTTAATCAATCAACGGCAAGCAGTGGCAATGACTTTTCAATTGATGATATTTTATTTAGACAAGTTTGCACCAAAAAAGATACGATCGTTGTTGCCGTTAATAATGTTCAAGTAAATGCTGGCTTAGATATTGCGTTTTGTGAAGGAGATTCAGATACTTTGGTTGCTACAACGAATAATCCGGCCAACGTTTTGACGTGGACACCGGGAGGTGTTGTAAATGACACGCTGATTCCAACTGTAACCGGAATTTACACCGTTACAGCTGTTTCTCCATTTGGCTGTACAAAAACAGATAATGTAAATGTCAACGTTCGCGCTATGAATTGGCAAATCGATAGCTTAGGTTCTATTCCAACTGATTGCGGAGATAGCACGGGAATTGCCACGGCACTCTTATTGCCAATCGATGTAAACTCTCCGCCGCCATTGCCATTCAGTTATGCTTGGAGTGGCCCAGGAATTGGTAATCCAATTGCTATCAACGGTCCAGTAATTAACAATTTGAGCGCGGGAATGTATTATTTGACGGTTACATCTGATGGTTGCAGTCGAGATACGTCTATTGAAGTATTAGTTAGCAATGGCCCAATCGCTTCAATAACGGCAACACCATCAAGTGGATACGCACCTTTGACCGTTTCATTTGGGAACAACAGTCAATTTGGTTTAAATTATGCGTGGTTTTTTGATAATAATGATTCTTTGAATTTGACTACAACAAATTCCGTTACAACAACCTATACAGAACCGGGCATTTACAATGTCTTTTTAATCACAAATAGTGGTGGTTGTTATGATACTACATACGTAACCATTACAGTTTTAGAAGTTCCAATTATTATAATTTCTCCCTTTGTTCCAGTGATTTTCGAAACTTCAAATGTCTTCACTCCTAATGCAGATGGACAAAATGATTTTTATACTTTTGAAATGGACAATATCATTGAATTGGATGTTCAAATTTTTAATCGTTGGGGAAATCTCATGTTCAAAACGAATAGTCCTGCAACTTTCTTTTGGGACGGCAGAACACCTGAAGGTATAGAAGCTGGTGACGGTGTTTATTTCTGCAATTACAAAGCCATAGGTGCACAAGGCGAGAATTTTGAAGGAAATGTTTTCTTGCATTTGTTTCGATAGAGTTGGAAGCATAGACTGCGGATTATGAAGCGAACGGATGGATTTTTTAGATTTTATTTGGCAATTGCCTGTGGTAAACGCTAATTGTCTGATTGGGTTTGGATTCAGACTTTTTTCGGCTAAATAGATATTTTCTGAGCAAAGTACGCTATTCAATTATATTGAGAAAAACCTGAAGTTCGATGTTTATTTTGACAATTCGCTAATTGTCGAACAATGTCTTATTTGCAGCTTTTTTTCGGCAAGATAGATATTCTCTGAGCGTAATATTCCATTCAATTATAGTGTGAAAAACCTGAAGTTCGAATTTTATTTTGACAATTCGCTAATTATCGAACAAGCTTCGGTTTTAGCATTATTATGTAGGCTATTTTGAAGACTTGAGATTTAACTCAATAAACAGATTAATGCCCGTATTGAATCTTTACGAGTGGAAGCAAATTCGCAAATTTGACAATTCGCTAATTGTCGAACAATGTCTTTTTGCAGTTTTTTTTTTCGGCAAGATAGATATTCTCTGAGCGTAATATTCTATTCAATTATATTGCGAAAAACCTGAAGCTCGAATTTTATTTTGACAATTCGCTAATTATCGAACAAGCTTCAGTTTTAGCATTATTATGTAGGCTATTTTGAAGACTTGAGATTTAACTCAATAAACAGATTAATGCCCGTATTAAATCTTTAAGAATGGAAGCAAATTCGCAAATTTGACAATTCGCTAATTGTCGAACAATGTCCGCCAAATTATAAAATTATCCGGTATCCTACCTTTCCAGCATTCGTTCAACATTACATCAGTTCAAAAGTCAAATCCTTTCTCCCTTATAAAAAGCCGACTTATTTAAGAATCGGCTTTCTTTGTTTTTCTCTATAAATTATCTTCTTCCACCTCTTGGAGTTACAACTTCTGGCTTAACCACTGGTCGTGCTTCTCTTTCCTTAATCTGATCAACATTCAACCTTAATTCCATTATTTCAACGCTGCGTTGGCTGCCATTTGTTGCTGTAACTTCAATGACATAAATTGGACTGCTTACTACCGCATTGATATCGAAAGTGAACTCAGTTTGGTTGTTCATAACGATTTTACTGACACGATTGACTGTCAATCCGTTAACTTTTATTTTTAAATCATTGCTACTGTTCAAGTTTGAAACAGTACCCTTGATTTTATTTAATCCAATGTTTATAGTTGATGGCGAACTTTTCGGTGATGTATAAAATATATCAGGTTTACTGGTAACGCTTTGAGAAGAATAGATAATTGTGGCAGTTGCATTTGCCGAGCCAACAGGATTTAAGGCGGTAATCGTCACGATATTTGTTCCTGCTTGTAAATTAATTGTTGCTGTTCCACTATTAGTGAATCTATCAAAAGAGAAAGCAATATTTTGTCCGTTCACTGTGAGTATCAATTCGGCATCATCCGTGACATCTGTCGTCGAGAAAGTAATTTGGGATAGCCCTGAATTAACGGTTGTAGAATTATTCTCAGGATTTGTGATAGAAACAGTTGGGGCATTTCGTGTTGGAGCCTTTTCTCTTGCCACACTGTGCACATAGACTTTTGTTCCACAGTTATTCGTAACGATTATTTTGAAAACAGATAAGCCGATGTTTATACCATAGTTTACTTCCAGAATATTTGTAGAAGTGGAGAGATTAAAGGCAATTGGTTTGTTGTTAAGCGTAACTTGAATTTGGTTGTTATTGTCAATTTCAGTCAAACTCAAACTAATCAAAATCGAGGAAGCAAACGTTCTCTGGTTGTTCGTCACATTTGCGTAAATCAAGGACATATTTGGAGCTGAACAAGCAATTTTGGTAACATTGTAGGTGTAAGTTGTCGAACCACAAGTATTCGTGGCAACAATTGTTATAATGTTTAATCCAACATTCAAATTAGCTTCTGTTGTTAAGATGCACTGTGCGGCGTCAAAATCAAAGGTTTTAAATTGGTTGTTGACTTTCATTATGATCTGATTCGCGTTCGTAATGTTTACAAACCCAAGTTGTACTAAAATACCAGCATTTTCTGTTGTAGTATTTTGTGCCGCAGGAGCTATTGGTGAAATAAGGGGTAATAAACAGGGAACATCTTTCGGTTTGTAGTTTACAACAGTAGTCAAATGCGTCTCTCCACATGTGTTTGTGGAAATAACTTCTAGCGTATTGTTCCCTTTTTTAAGAGTTGTAGAAATACTGTAATTAGCGCTACCTCTGCCATCATTAATTATTGAAGCTCCATTGAAAATATATTGTACTTGAGCGGGACTTGTTACGCCAGTTACCTTGAATTGAAATACCATTTCGCTAGAATCAACTTCCTGCCCATTAGATGTGGGATTAATTAAATCAATTACTGGCTTGTCACATGGAATTACTTTAGGTCGATACGTAATGTTTGTTGTTGAGCTCACCATGCCACCGTCGTTACTAGCTGTTATTTCGAATATATTGTTCCCTGTCATTAGAGTCAAGGGGTAGCTCAAAGTGTTTGTCGGAGCGTTGAAACTATAAGCAGATGAATTAACAACCTGTCCATCTTTTTTCAAGATAATTTGTTGCTTTGTATCCACAGCTAAAACCTTCGAAGACATTGTAAATTGATTGTACTCAATTGTTGTTCCAGAAGAGTTAGGAGACGTATAGATAATAGTCGGTGGAATCACAACTACCGGTTTTTGATAGTTAATCGTTTTGGTATCTGAATCACTGCCTGTATTGGTCGTGACGGTTATCAAAATCACGTTATTCCCATGCGTTAAATTCATTGGGAACACAATTTTCTGCTGGGCAATATTTACACTATAACCGCTTACAGCATTTCCATTTACCTGAACAATAACCTGGCTAGTATTAGTAACTTCAGTAATGTCTGCTAAAACGGTATACGTTTTATTATTCACAGTTAATGGGGAAGTATTAGGCTGCGTAATTGTGACTGTCGGAGCGATTAAATCGATTGGCTCACGGAAGATGATGGTTGTAGTTTTGAGATCTGTGCCAGCTGAATTTGTTCCTTTAATTTCAATGCTGTTCGCCCCAATAATTAGTGAAGTGTTGAAGTTGACCATTTTTGATGTCGTGGAATAGGTGAAATTGTTCGTTGAAATTCCATTTATTTTCACTGAGATATCACTTTTAGAGGCGACGTTTAAAATATTTGCCTGAACAGCAGAGTTTCCAATTTGAACGAATGACGGATTTGAAGCCGGATTGATGAAATTCACAACCGGAGGCAAGATTGTTGCGGCAGGCTGATAAATAATTGTCGTTGTTTTCGAGTCGCTTCCTACCGCATTTGAACCTATAACAGTCAGCACATTTGCTCCCTGAATAAGATTTAAGTTAAAGCTCAATAAGCCATTACTGAAATTGTAAACGGTAATGTTTTGACTGTTACAAATAATACTGATTCCGCTCGGTGAACTTACGTTGGTAACTGAAGCTTGAACAGGATACGTAAAGTCCACGATACTCTTAGGATTAGAAGAAGGCGCGATATACGTTACAAGCGGCGACTGAGTCGTTTGGGCAGGTCTGTAAACGAGCGCAACATCTTTACTATCTGTTCCATCAGCATTCGTTCCTTTTAGTGTAATTGTATTTACACCAGAATTTAATACGAGATTAGAAACAACAGATCCGTTGTTTGAATTAAAGGTAAACCCATTGCTAGTTTGGCCATTTAATTGAAATGACACTTGACTTTTTGAAGTTACATTAAGAACCGTTCCAACGAATTGGTAATTTGCATTATTTGTGCTTGCGGGACTTGCATTAGGATTTGAGATAGTCACCACGGGTGGTTTTGGTGCGGCGCGTTCATAAACAATTACAGTTTGATCTGATGCTGTCCCTGCCGCATTTGTGCCATATAATTCAAATATGTTTTGTCCAGGATTCATAACTACGGTGCATACAAACTCATCTGTTGCCGGATTGAAGTTGAAATTTGCTCGAATCGCCCCATTTTGCTTGAACACTATATTTTGATTACTTTCAACGTTAAGGACTTTACCTTTAATGGTGAAGTTGTTCCTTGAAACGGTTGTTGGACTATTTGAAGGATCCGTAAAATATACGAGTGGCGGCTCAATTGTTGTTATTTCGCGAAGAATGATTATTGTTAATTTCGTATCTGTTCCAGCTGCATTCGTTCCTTTAATTTCAACTGTATTTGAACCTTGATTCAACACAATAGGGAATTCAACTTGACCTGAACCTGCATTAAATATGAAGTTCGTTCTGATCTGATTGTTAACCTTAATTTGTATTTGCTCTTTTAATTTTACATTTAGAACTCGCCCAATTATATTGAAATTTACGTTATTCACCGCTATGGGATTGCTTCCTGGTTGCAGGAAAGTAACAACAGGCGGCGTTTCAAGCTCTCGCTTGTAAATGATAATTGTCGTTTTCGTGTCGTATCCATATTGATTTGAGCCATTTAATACGAAAATGTTTTGACCAAATTCTAGCACAACATTTGAGCTAAATAAATCAGTTTTTGTGTTGTAAATGAAATCACCATGATACACGCCGTTCTGGGTGAAAGTCACGTTTTCCTTATCAAATACATTTGTAATATTTGCTTGAATAATATAGTTTGGATTTGAAACCTCGGTACCTGAATCGCTTGGTTGTGAATAGGTGACTATTGGCGGCATATTTTCATTTTGCGTTACAGGAGGGTTTATAGGATTTGTTCTATTCTCCTGTCGGGAATCATTTCTTCCAAATAATCGAAATTGGATATAAGCACTTGTGTAATGATAGATATCTTGTTTGTATTTCCCTTCAGAAATAAATCCATCAAAACGATCAATCTGTGCAAATGTAGTTTTATGTTCTAATCCAATTGTAACGGCTTTTCCAACTTGGTAACCCAGTCCAAAACCTAAACTTGAAGAAGCGTTGAAATTGAAACTATTTTGTGAACTTCCGTCCAAAGCAGTTTCATAAACACCATCTTGGATTTTCTTAATGTCACTTTTATTTAAGTTGTTTACATTCCAAGCGTATAAGCTTTGGTCTCCTGATAGTGCGTCAGTGTTTAAATAATCGCCATAAGTTTGATTCCAGTTTAACCCAATGCCTCCAAAAAAATAAGCATCCCAACGTGTTCTTTCGCGCAAGCGATTCGCATGTAAAACCAACTCTAAATTGAAGAGATAATTCTCTGTTTGAAAATTGTGGACGGCATAGCCAAAGGTATCCTTGTAATTGGTAGGGTCTTGGCTCAAGGTTGTATTTGGGGTCGAAAAATCGCTCAACTTTGTATCTTGGCCATACCAGAAACCGCGGAGAAAACGTCCACGAACATCCCAACTTACGAGAGAACCCGCATTGTAATTAAAAGATTTTCCTAAGGTTAAACCCCAACCCCAATTGTTTTGATTCTTTACGTCGGTTGTTTGCCAAGTTGTTCCACTATTGATGCCAAAAAACCACTTTGCATTGTAATTGGTCGAAACTTGACTGAATGTCATTTGAATTATTCCGAGAGAAATGATGAGGGTATAAATTTTTTTCATGGTGTAACTTTTTTGCGCTTGCAGATTTAAAACCCACAACTGTGCCAAACTGTTAAATATTAAATTTCCGCATTCAATTTATGAATTTACTGCGTTGTAAAAAGGCGAACGAAAACAGCTAAACTTCATTAAAACAAGTAGATATATTTTTAATTTTTCTGTCTGTTACAAATTTGTTAAACTTTTAGAGATCAATGTGCATCCAACCAATTGTCACCGATTTCCATTTCGACTTCCATTGGAACAACCATTTTTATTGCGCTCTCCATGGCGGTTTTAACCAATATCTTCAGTTCCTCAATTTCTTCGTTATGTGCATCAAAGACCAATTCATCATGTACTTGAAGTATCATTTTTGATTTCAAGTCTTTTCTTTTCATAGTTTCCTGTACAGCAATCATTGCTAATTTGATAATGTCAGCTGCAGAGCCTTGAATCGGCGCGTTTATGGCATTTCGCTCCGCAAAACCTCTAACGACAGCATTAGCAGAAGTAATATCAGGCAAATATCTGCGGCGCTTCATAATTGTTTCAACATAACCATTTTCCCGCGCATTGTTCACGGTTTTGTCCATGTATGTTTTAATGGATGCATATTGTTCAAAATAACCATCGATAATTCCTTTGGCTTCCGTTCTGGAAATACCAAGATTTTGAGCCAAACCGAAAGCACCTTGACCGTATATAATTCCAAAATTCACCGCTTTGGCGGAACTTCTTTGGTCTCGAGTAACTTCTTCTAAGGGAATATGAAACACTTTTGAAGCAGTTGCCGCGTGGATATCATGTCCTTTTTGGAATGCTTCTATCATATTTTTATCTTCACTCAAAGCAGCGATAATCCGCAATTCTATTTGTGAGTAATCTGCCGCTAAAAGTTTGAAATCTTTGTCTCTTGGAACAAACATCTTGCGAATTTCTTTTCCGCGTGCGCTGCGAATTGGAATATTTTGCAAATTTGGGCTACTGGAGCTCAATCGACCAGTTGCGGTAACGGTTTGCATATAGCTCGTGTGAATTCGCCCGTCTACTGGATCACATAGCGTCGGCAACGGATCAACGTAAGTGCTCTTCAATTTGCGCAGCTGACGGTAATCCAAAATCAATAGAATTATTTCGTGGTCATTTTTGTGTTTAACTAAAACATCCTCTGAAGTCGCGTATTGACCTGTTTTCGTTTTTTTAGCCTTTTTAGATATTTGCAAATGATCAAAAAGCACTTCCCCCAATTGTTTTGGAGAATCTAGGTTGAAGTCAAAGTCAACATAACTTTTAATCTGTTTTTCTAATTCAACAAGTGTCGTTTCCAATTCTTTCGAAAAGGTTTTTAAACTCTCTACATCTATCGCAACACCTTCAAACTCCATAGATCGGAGAATTTCAACTAAAGGCATTTCCATTTTATAAAACAAGTCTTTCAAATGCGGCTTTTGAATTTCCGGTTCGAAAATTTGTTTCAATTGGAAAGTGATATCTGCATCTTCGCAAGCATAATCGACAATTTCTTCGGGTTTTAAATCGCGCATATTGCCTTGATTTTTCCCTTTTTTCCCAATCAGTGTTTCTATCGACACAGGTTGGTAACGCAAGTAATATTCTGCCAAGAAATCCATTGATTGTTTGGATTCTGGTTGAATCAAATAGTGCGCAATCATGGTGTCAAATGTTGGATCCGCCACACTCATTTGGTAGCGATTCAATACTTGTAAATCGTACTTTATGTTGTGTGCGATTTTCTCAATTTTGGAGCTCGAGAAAAATGGTTCGAAGAAATCAACAATCTTTTTAGCCTCGCTAAATTTTTGTGGAACAGAAACATAATATCCTTCTCGCTCTTTCCATGAGAAAGCAATTCCAACCAAATCAGCACGCAAGGCTTCAATACTGGTGGTTTCTGTATTGAAACAAACTTGTGACTGCTGAAGCAATAAATCAAGTAATTTAGAACGTTCTTCTGGTGTATTCACCAAATGATAAGATGCTTTTTCTGTAGCTATCGTTTTCATTTCGGTAGTTGTCATTGGCTCTTGCTTAACGACCAAACTTTGCTGACCAAATAAATCCAATTGCCCAACTGTGCTATTTCCAGCAGCGGCAACGACAATTTCCTCACCAATAACTCGTTTCGCTAAATTTCTGAATTCCAGTTCGGTAAAAATTTTCAAAACAGCGTCGTGATCGGGTTTATCTAATTTCAAGTCAATAGGATCAAAAGGAACAGGAACATCAATTATTATCGTTGCCAACATTTTAGACAGCAAACCTTGTTCTTGGAAATTCTCAACGTTTTCCTTCATTTTCCCTTTCAAGTCTGCGGCATTCTTGAAGAGCTCTTCCATGGAGCCATATTCCTTAATGAATTTTTTCGCTGTTTTTTCACCAACGCCTGGAATTCCCGGAATATTATCCACGGCATCACCCCACATACCAAGCACATCGATTACTTGTAATGGATGGTCAACTTCAAATTTTTCGCAAACTTCTTTCACGCCCATAATGGAAGCCGGATCTCCGCCGCGACCAGGTTTATAAATGAAGATATTTTCAGAAACGAGTTGACCAAAATCCTTGTCTGGCGTCATCATGTAAGTCTGGAAACCTTCTTTTTCTGCCATTTTTGCCAACGTTCCAATAATATCATCTGCTTCAAACCCTTCCAGCATAAGCATGGGAATGTGAAAAGCTTTGATGATTTCTTTGATTGGTTCCAGCATCGAACGTATGCCTTCTGGCATTTCTTCGCGATTCGCTTTATACGCCGCAAAATCTTCCATTCTGTTTGTTGCTCCGCCCGGCGCATCAAAAACAACCGCCATGTGTGTTGGTTTTTCCTTTAGAATGATATCTATCATCGCATTCGTAAATCCAAATGCGGCCGATGTGTTTTCACCTCTCGAATTGACTCTAGGATTTTTTGCAAAGGCAAAGTAGGCTCGGTAAATTAATGCAAAAGCATCAAGAAGAAATATTTTTTTGTCGACTGCGGGTGTTAGCATTTTCTTTTAATTGTTAATTGGAACTAGACAATTGGCTATTAAAAAGACACCAATTATCCTTCAATTATATTGGATTTTTAAAAGTAGTGATTTTTGAGCGGATGGGAGTGTGGTTGGTTTTGATTTCGCTTTAAAGAAGTGTTTTAATTTGACTCATTTTTATGTTGTTGTTTTTCCTTCATTTTGTTTTTTTCTATTGATAGCGTCTTTTTAGCCTGACGTTTTGCAGCTAAAAGAAGTTGGCGATTTTCACCACAAATATTCAAACGAAGCACAAATGTTTGTTCAACCACAAAACTGTCATACGAAGCACTGAACCGACTTTTTTAGGTGCTGTTGTTGTATATTGTTGTAGAAGTAAAATCCTTTTTTCTCGGGTAATAGGAGACAAAAAAACCTGATTGCCAAGAGCCAATCAGGTTTTGTATAAAGTGTTATTCAGGTTTACTTCTTAACGATTTTCAGATCGTTTGAAGTAGTACCATTGTTAGACAATTCAAGAACATACGTTCCATTTGCCCATTTTCCTGCATCAATTGAAATAGTCTTCGCACCTTCAAGCTCACCCAGTTCAACTGACTCGATAACCTGACCTGCTAAGTTCATCACGCGCACAGTTGTCTTACCAACAATTGCCTGATTGAAGCTGATGTTGAATACATCAGAAGACGGATTTGGTGAAATTGATACTACACTTAAACTTAGTTCACTAGTAGGCAAAGATAGTACGATACTTGATAAAGGAAATCTAAATACGCCTCGACTATGAGTCCCAGCAATAATGTAATTATTATTGATTTCTAAGTCAAACACATTTAAATCTAATAAACCTTGATTTATTTGTGTCCAATTATCTCCATTATCTATAGAATAAAAGACTCCATCAGTAAATGAACCAGCTACTATTAAATTATTATTACTAGCAAAACCTCTGTAAGAACTTGAAGCGATGCCACTGGTTAATAAAGTCCAAGTAGCTCCATAATCTAAAGATCTATAAACTCCTGTTCCATTTTGTCCTCCTGCGAAAACAGTATTTCCTTCTGCTTGTATTGCTCTGAAATTTACAGATGTGATGCCAGCACTTACAGCAGTCCAGTTCTGCCCATCATCAATACTTTTAAAGATGCCGCTACCTTGCGTTCCTACAAACAGCATAGAATCTTGCATAGAGCAAATACTTCTAGAATCAATACCGACCATACCTGCAGCCGTCCAATTATCTCCATTGGCAGTAGATTTAAAAACTCCTGATAATGTAGAAAGAAATATTTTGTTCTCTGTTGAAATGATTCCATGACCTAATAATTGAGTCAATCCATTACTTTTTGAAATCCAGTTTTGTCCACTATCAGAACTTCTAAAAACTCCTTGAGATGTGCAAGTATAGATATAAGTTCCATCAGAAGTTATCCCTCTTGTTGGCCCTACGGCATCATTTCCTGAGTTAGAAAAGGTATATGTTGCGGATTCATCTAAAGAACGATAAATTCCTGAAGCGCCACCAAAAAAGCCGAAATTACCTGCAACATGTACAGCTTGAACATCTAAATTTTCTGAACCAATACACTGTTGCCATTGAGCAAAAGAGGAATAGCTAATACTGAACACTAAGACAATTCCAATTAAATTCTTTTTCATCTGTTTTATTTTAAATGTTTAATTTACCTCAAATTTACACGAACGTTTCAGGGTATTAAAATTTAATCGGTGAAGATGAAAAATGTATCGGAGTTTACTGGTTTTTTAAAGAATAAAAATCATCTATCCTTTTCTTGTAGCTAGATCCAATAGGTATAGTTGTCTTTTTTAAAATGAGTGTTTTTCCTCTTTTAGAGGATATTTTTGAAACGGAAACTGCATAGGATCTATGCACTCTCAAAAACGCTTCCTTTGGTAATTTTTCTACTATTTTATTCATACTCATTAAGGTAAGTACGGTCTTATTTTTTGAAGTGTGAATTTTGATGTAATCGTCCATTGTTTCTAAATACTGAATTGTATCGTATGGAATTTTTATTAGAGCGTACGCTGAACGGACATATAAAGCATCCGCTATTTCAGCGTTACCCAAAAGTCTATTTGGCTTAGGGTATTCAAAAAAATCTTTTGCCTTTGAACAAGCAGTATTAAATCGCTCTAATTCAATAGGTTTTAATAAATAATCAATAGCATTAATATTAAATCCTTGCACGGCATAATTACTATAGGCAGTTATAAATATGACCATTGTTTTTTGATTTATAGACTTATAAAAATCAAAGCCATTACAATCTGGCATTTCAATGTCTAAAAAAATTAAATCAACAGGGAATTTTCTAATGTGTTTTTGTGCTAAAGAGACTTGAGTAAAGGTGTGTGATAAGTTAATATATGATATTTTATCACAAAAAGATTTTATGACCACTAGAGCCAAAGGCTCATTGGTGGACTTGCAATATAATTCTGGACACTAAGTTAAGTCACGCTGCTTGTTTATAATTATTATTTTCTAACTCAAATTCATTAATTGTTTTGTAATTCAATGCTGAATGCCTTCTGTTTCGGTTGTACC
>Ga0209390_10003083_pt1 | contig 27748 bp, 27 predicted proteins | sample BON01_FD_187212 | JGI IMG/M metagenome (GOLD analysis project Ga0209390, IMG submission 187212) | Freshwater microbial communities from Lake Bonney liftoff mats and glacier meltwater in Antarctica - BON-01 (SPAdes) (version 2) | ecosystem: Environmental > Aquatic > Freshwater > Ice > Glacier...
TATATATATACATATATATATGATATATGATATATGATATATAGTCGACTGCTGTCGGGTCGCCTGCGGGCGGCCACGCGCGGCTTGACGCATTGTTGGTTGTCGAAGCGCCGGCCGAATAGTCGCATAGAAAGAGAGCCGGCCGTCTTGGCGCTATTGTATATTTGGTATACCCATTGTCGTGACGACACAATCTTCAGACGAAAGCAGCGGAGCATTGTTTGGGCCGCGGATCATCCACGGCGGCATATTGTTAATCACACAATCCATGTTGTGGGGTTAGAGGGTTTAGCGATTTACCCGATTTTTTGTGTGTTTTTGAACCGTTTTCGTTTTCGTTATTTGCTAGTGCTAGTGATTTGTGATTTGTGTGGAACTTTGAGCGTGGATTTTGAAATTGTTCTTGTTGATGTGCTATGCTATACTCGCTTTTGATGTTGTTGTTGTTATTGTGTGTGGCCAGAGCCACAGAAGCGAGACATGACCCCTTGGCCCCTGTGTCCCCCTGTAGTGCTGTGTATCTTGTCTTTGTAAGTAAGTAAGTGCAGTTCGATTTATAAATCCTCTAGAGCTTGAGCTACACGCTACACGCAACACACTTTTAATATTTTGGAGTGGTTCTAAGATCAGTTACAGTTACAGCGCCCGAGAAAATAGCGCGCTAAAGTTTAAACAAGCAACAAAACTCCGCAGCACACTTTCGAAGTGCTGTGTGGGTCGAAAGCACACTTTCGAAGTGGCAGTTATTTGCTCAGCGGTCGGCGCGGCGACTTGGCCTGGCAGCTTACGCACGTTGCCTGCCAGGCAGCGTCACCGGTGACCCACCCCGACGGCTCCGGAGGCTCAGTTGGGCGGCGGCGCCACTTGGTCGCAGCGTCTCCCGACGCATCGTCCTCAAGCCTCAGCTCGGTCATGGCGATGCCTAACGCTCATGCAAGATGGTACGAGCCTCCACCTTAGAGCCTGTTGGGCCCGGACCTCAGCATGCACGTCATCCCGGATGCGCCACCACTGCGCGCTCACTCGCAGCAGCACGGCATCTCGCCGCACAACATGCGACACCTGGTCGGACTTTTTGTGGGCAGCAATGGCCAGTCCGCGTACGTCCAGGGCTGGCAACTACTCGATCGGCTCCAGTGGATCGCGCGGGACGACGATGTGGCGGTTCCCGTTCCCACCGTATTGGTTGCTTTCTGCGCGCGCAGGGGGTTAGGGTTGACCTACACCTGTTGCTGTCAGAGCTGGAAGCGATGGGAGATGCACTTGATGTGCGGGCGCCCACACTGGGCATGCTCTTCTTCAGACTTCAGCGAGGATGACGTGTTAGTTGTCAAGCACCATGAGCCAGGCGCACATCTGTCTACATGAAGCACGGCGACTCGACGAGCTCATCACGATCAGCGACAACAAATGAAGCCGTCGACTAGCGCGCTCACCCGCGCCGAACGCCTGGTGCTGCGCAACCGAGCATTGAGCCTACAAGTGTCGCCTCTCTCCAGCAGCGAGGCGTAGCTTGGATGTTTGCTCTGTGCGGTGTGTGTAGACAGCGCCAGGCGTGTGCTCATGGTCATGGACTGTAGGGTAGTAGAGCGTATGTGTGCGCGTCCAGTATGCTGCTGTATACTGTATACTGCACCATGTATGCTGTATACTGATACTGATACTGATACTAATACTGGGCACTATACCGATACCGTATACCGTTGATCCTGCCATTTTGGCCATCTTCACCACGTAAAAACGCTCAAAATTTTCGACTGCGGCGCTTTCGCTTTTGCCTCCGGCGGCGCCTGCGGCGGGCCCTCCAACACACCATTTTCTCCGCCCAGTGGTGGGGGTGTAACTGATCTTAGAACCACTCTACGCATAGAGCAGGCGGTGGGCGGTGGCGGTAGGTCTGTAGGTGTAGGTTGTAGTGTAGTAGTACACGCCCAGTGCCCAGTGTGTGTATATCGATTGTCTAGATTGTCTTCTGCCTTCTGTCGCGTGTATAGTTATATCGTTATAGTTAATTTCTTTTTCTTTTTCTTTTGTCGTCACACACCGGAGCTGAAGCGTGAAAACGACAAACGATGACTCACATGCATAGATTCTAGATCTAGATCCAAGACTGTATCTGTAATGTGCTGTATGCCGGATTATTAGGGTACTCGGCGGGGTAGCGGGTAGCAGGTCCACGCAGCGCAGCAGAGAGAGGGCGAGGTGGTGTTTATGGCGCTGCGGCGTGGCGGCGGCGGCGGCCGCGCCGCTGTGCGGCCGCGCACACGAACAAAATATGGCGGCGCCCCTCCGGACCACTCCCACCTACTACACTCCCATCTACCACACTCCGACGCCCACACCATTTGTCCAGAGGCGCGACTGCCCTTTACGATCGTCGCTGCGATTGAAGAAGCTACGTCGCAGCTCGCGGTTGCATCCTCCGTCGCGTTCGCTGTGCGTCTGCCGACCGACGGAGACTGCGATACCATCGTTCCGCGGACGCCTCGAGCTCCGCCCTCGTGAGGACCCCGTCGCGGTCCACATCCTGGAAGGACCAGATGTCGTTTGCGATGGCCTCCGTCCGCTCCGCTGCCATCGCCCCCGCCTCTGCAGATGTGACGCTTCGCCCATGGTGAGGCTCGTCAGTCGGCGGAGGCTCGCGAGCCCACGCGGTGTCGCGGTGTGTTCGCAGCATGTGGCGCATCTCCCGTGCCGAGATGTCTCCGGAGCGGTCAGTGTCAGCCGCGTCCAGCACAGCCGCGGCGTGCTGAGAGGCTGAGAAGCTGCCTTGTCCTGTGCCGGCGTCGTCGTTGCCTGCCGTGACGTCGGCACCGGCCTGGCGCCCGCCTCGCCGCGCCTCTGCCGCGTGCCTCCTTCGGGGCAGGCCGCCCAGCGCGAGCGGCGCCCAGCGTCCCGAGACACAGCGCTCCTCGTGCTGCAAGTTAGACATGGCCTGGGGGCGGGGAGCAGGGGGTCAGCCAGTGCCCGCCTGGGCCTTGGACGCGCGAGCGGGCTAGCCCGTCGAACCCTAGCACTTGCCGCTGCCTCTAACCCTAACCAAGGTCCGAGGCGGAGGCGTGTGATACCAGTCGCGGCAGAAACGCGCGTAGAAATCTGGCGGGCGCTGGCGCGGAGAGCTGGAAGGTGGTGGCGACGGTGCAGCCGCCGTCGGGGTTGTCCGTCGGCGAGACGAACGTCTCGTGCAGGTAGGACGGAGGGAAGACGATCGCCTCGCCCGGCCCAACCACCGTGTCGTACTCGGGAGCCCACAGGCCGCCTGAAACAAGGCGCGGCGCGTCAGATTCTCCTTCGCGGCGTGCTGCAACGAGTGGCACATTCCCTCCTTTCTCGCGTGCTGCTAATTTTGTGTGTGTCGCCCTCTGCGACTCTGCAGCTGTGAGTTTTCTCACTGCTGTAGACGCCCCCGTCGCGCGTGTCGAGCGCCTCGGTCGCATTCTCGAGTCCGGGCATCATCATCAGCCGCCAGCGCTTCTTGCCGCGCAGCTGGATCGAGACGGTCAGCTCGCAGTAAGCGTCGCCGTGCGCCATCGTGCCGCCGCCGGGCAGAGAGAACCAAAATTCGAAGCTCTCCGAAGCCTCCCACGCGTTGAGAACCGACCGGCGCGCAAAGTATGGCACGCGCCAGCGCGCCTGGACCGAGCGTTTGGTCGGCAGCGGCTCCTGGTCCTTGACGTGCCAGATGTAGGGCGCCGCGAGACCTCTTCCGCCGCCATGAGGAGCTTCTTCCGCCGCCATGTGGTGCTCGCTGCCGCGCCGTTGCGCCGCACCGCGGTGCGTGGTCCACCAGAGTGGATTAGAGAGCCGGATCTTGTTCTCCTGCTCAGCTTCGTCGCGGAAGATCCCCCACTCGGCCCCAGTCTGGGCAGGATCCAAGTACTCGGCGCGCATGCTCGCGTTGGGCCAGGCGGCGGCAAAGTCGCTGCACGCTACACCCACTAACCCCAGGTCACGCCCCGCATCCGTGATGACGAAAGGCTGGCCGCGCGCCGCGAGCTCTTCGAAGCGCGCGCGCGAAATGTCTCGCTCTCGCGGGATGGTCGCCCCGAACTGGCTCCCCGCCAGCGGCGCAAAGTGGCGGCCCAAGGCCGGCTCCCATAGCGCCCCTTCCTCGGGCACCAGCGCCACGTCGCCGACGGCGCCCCCCCAGCCGAGCGGTGCATCACGCGGCGAGTCGAACCATACGACAGCTGCGGCGAATACGGCCGCGGCACACGCGAGGCAGACCAGGCCGCGACGATTTGCCATTTTGCAGGAAGATTTCATTCATTCATGTGAAGGAGGCTATTATATAGTATTGTACGTGTACCAAAATAGATCAGTCACTTCACCAAGTTTTCCCGCTAATCCGTGTCCCCGATGGCGTGGCCGCGTGCCCTCGTCTTCCTGCTGCTTTTCGCGCGTAGACTGGGATCCACGGGCCTGACGCCCCTCTCCGAGCCCGACGCACCCCAGCCGAGCGCGGACACAGGGCCCGAGGAGTCGCCCACCGCGAGGGCCGGCCTGCCCGGTCTTTCGGGCGTCACGGTTGGCCGGAGTGAACACAGCACAGTGTGCGGGGTCGTGGAGCTGCACGGGTCGGCAGTTCGTGCGCGCTGCCCTGCCGGCACAGCTCTGCAGTCGCTCGAGCTGCGCGGCGGGCTCTCGCATAGCGGCGCCGGCGGCGGCTCGAGCGCCGACGCCGACGGCTGCCGCTCGCACGCCTCCTACGTGGACGCGGTGCGCCACTGCCTTGGAGGCTCCGACGACGCCGTCGACTTGGTGAATGGCGCCGCTCCCGACTCGGCCGCGCTCATTGCTGCCGAGCCCACGGCGCGCGAGTGCGAAGTGCTCGCGGCTTCTTGGGCGGACGACGTCGCGCACCCGTGCGGTGCGGAGGCGCTACGCGTGGACTCGGTGCAGTGCGCCGATACCCCGACGCCCCTGGACGACGGCGAGGCCGCCTCCGTGGCCCTGGACGACGGCGAGGCCGCCTCCGTGCCGCCGCCCTCGCCGCCGCCCTCGCCTTCGCCTCCTCCACCGCCACCTCCTCCTCGGCCGCCGCCTCCGCCTCCGCCGCCGGAGCCGCCGCCGGAGCCCGAGCAGCACGGCGACGACGAGATCCTGCCGCTGAGCGAGTTCATGGCGCGGGTGCACAAGGAGGCGGCCGTCGCGGGTCCCTCGCTCGTCTCCGCCTCGGCCGTCGCGGGCGCTCCTCTCGGTGGCACGGCGGAGCCGGCTGGCGGCGTGCCGCAGCGGCCTTCGACGCCGCTCAAGGACCGCTTCAACTACCTCTCCGGCAACGTGGGCGCCAAGCTGTTAGCCGCGTCCGACGGGATGAAGGGCGCGCACAACGTGCTGTACGAGGACAAGGACTCGTACACCATGACCGAGAGCGGGCTCAAGAAGAAGTGGATCACGCTGGCTCTGACGCAGGAGATCCACATAGACACCATCCTCCTCGCCAACTTTGAGCTCTACTCGGCGCACGTCCGCCGCTTCCAGCTGCTCGGCTCGCAGACCTACCCGTGCCAGCACTGGGCGCTTCTTGGCGAGTTCGAGGCCAACGACACGCGGAGCGAGCAGCCGTTTTACCTGCCGCAGCCAATGTACGTTCGCTACATCAAGCTGCGCTTCCTGTCGCAGCACGGCGCCGAGCACTACTGGTCTCTCTCGCTCGTGCGCGCTTACGGGCTCACCGACGTCGACAAGTTCCTCGCGGACAATGCCCAACTTCAGGAAGTCAAGGAGGCCGCCTCGAGGATAGCGCTGCCGCACCCGCCGCCGCCGCCAGACCCCGCACCGCCAGAGCCCTCCGCGCCCGGCGACGAGGCTCTCCCGCTGGAGGAGGCGGGTGCAGCCGCGGCCGCCGCCGTGGCCGACGCACCGAGTAATCCAGCGGCGGCTGAGGCTACCGGCTCCGACCCGCTACTCACCGATGGCGCCGCCGATGGTGCTGCCGACGCGAGCGGTGACGGCGCCGATCTCGCGGCGCAGCAGCCTGACGCGGACGCACCCCCCGCCGCGCTGAGCGATGGGGATGGGGCCGAGGCAGCCCGCGGCAGCGCTCCCTTGGTGACGGAGGGCTCCGCCGCCGACTCGGTGCCGGCGACGCCACCGACGCCGGAGCTTCCGCCGCCGGAGCCTACCATCGACGCTGCTCGGCCTCAGGAGGGCGCCACGCAGGCCCAGACGAAGGATGAGGCCGAGGCGCCCGCGCCGGGGGAGGGCGGAGAGGCGTCCGCGGCGTTTGCAGCGGAGCCCGCCGGCGAGGCGCCATCCGCAGGCCCTCTGTCTGCCGAGGCTGCGGCCGACTCTGCTCCCGCCAGCCCGGCCGACGCCGCGCCCGCGCATTCCGACGCCTCCGACGCAGCCGCGGCGCCGGCCACCGACCTGGCAGGCGACGCAGACGGGGCGGGGTACGCGGCGCCCAACGCCTTCACCGTTGAGGAGCAGCGGGAGGAGGCCTTGGCCCAGCGGAGCGCCGCCGACGCGGCGGAGGAAGCAGTAGGCGTGGAGGAGGGTGCGCTCGTCGTCGTGGCCTTCGCCAACGCGACCGAGGCCGAGTCGGGGCTCGTCGTGAGAGGCGCCACCGGCAGGGCGCTGGGCGACAAGCCACCCGTGCTTAGCCTCACGCTGAGCCCGCCCCAGCCGCCGCCCAACCCGCCGCCAACGCCACCTGCAATGCCGCCTCTACCGCCGCGCACGCCGCCCTCCGCGAGTGCCGGTGTCGTAGCCGTCACGCCGCCGCCGCCGCCGCCGCCGCTCCCGGCCGTGGAATCCCAAGCCACCGTGCCGCGGCCGCCGCCGCCGCCCGCCCCCTCCGCCCCAGCCAGCTCGCCGCTGCGCGCGCCCGCGCCCATGGCATCTCTGCCTCCGCCGCAGCCCGAGGCCGGCGAGGCGGCCCTCGGGTTAACCCCCGAGGCCGCCTCGACGCCGCTCGCGCCACCGGCCGCGGCGCAGGGCGTCGTCCCGCTGTCTGCGCTGGTGCCTACGCTGGCCTCCGCTGGGCCCGCTGCGGGTCCGTCTCTCGACCCCTTCTACCGCAACGACCCCAACCACATCTTCAACGTCCTCCAGTCCAAGATGCGGCAACTCGAGCTGAACCAGTCGCTGATCCACGACTGGCTCGTCGTCTGGCAGATGCAGATCGGCGCCAAGCTCAAGGGGCTCAACGCCAGCACCGACGCCGCCGCCGCGCTCGGCCGCAGCGTCCAGGCGCACCTCGCGGCGCTCGAGACTGCGCAGCTCGCGCTCAACGCCACCGTCAGTGAGCTGGGGGCCGCCGTGCGCCGCGTCGAGCTGCTCGAGCTGCCGCGCGGCGACGCCGCCTCGCTCGGCGCGCTCGAGGAGCGGCTGAGTCGCGTGGCGGAGAGCCAGCGCAAGTCCGAGCTGCGGCTGCGGCTCGAGATGGAGGCTGCGACGCGCTTCCACCGAATCGAGCTCGCCTGCGCCATCCTCCTCTCGCTCGGCGTCTCGCTCATCATCTTCGCCTTCTGTTTCGCGCACGAGCCGCCCACCCTGCCGAACGGACACGGGCCCGTCCGCATCCGCAGCGCGCCGAGCCGCTCGCTGCGCGGCAGCATGCGCTCGAGCCTCTCGGGAATCTTCAGCGCGAGCCGCCCCGCCCGCACGCCGGGCGCCCCGCTCCGCCGCTCCGACTCGGACTCGAGCGGGTTCGAGGCAGCCGTCTTGAGCGCTGTCGAGCACGCGGCGCAGGCGGCTGAGAGGACCGCGCGCCGGCTGCCGCCCCTCGAGGCCGAGCCGAGGTCGCCCGCGCTCTCGGACGCGACGCTCTCGGACGAGTACGCGGCGCAGGGGGAGTCGTCGGAGGACTTCCGACTGCCTGAGTCGGTGCGCTCGCTGTCGCCCGCGAACGGCGCAGAAAGGTCGTTCGGCTCGTTTGGCGCCCTGCGCCCATGCGTGCCGCGTCGCCACACATACCCGTCGCTCCTGCCGATTCAGCAGCCGCCCCTTTGGGACGAGCTCGCGGAGGAGGAGGAGAGGGAGCGACAGGCCCGGCATATAAGAACTCAGGAAGGGGAGGCGGTGGGGGGGGATGCTGGCGAGGCGGGGAGAGGGGGCGAGGGCCCCGACGGCAACGAAGAGTAGAGTGGTGGCTGCTGTACCAGTGCGCGTGAGCTATAGGATATATAGGAGAAGCCTCGGTCTAGAGGGTGGGCTCGTACGGGCATTCACTAGCACTAGCCACTATACCACCGGCGACAAGACCTTGTTGGTATGCTGGCGGCGTTGCTAGCTTGTCTCCGTAGGCCGTAGCCAGCCAGGCGAGCAGTCCGCGCGCAGCAGCAAAACTAGACGAAAGATGCTGCCGCTACTATGCTGCTATGCAGATTGCTTTCAAGCTGCTTTCGCTTATGTGCTTATATTATGGCTATGGCGAAGGCGCTGCGGCTAAACGGCGGGTATAAATATGCAGATACAGATATACAGATACAGGTACGGACGACGGTCCAATTTTTTTAACGTGTATTAAGATTAAGTATAAGTATATACTAATAATACTAAGAACTAAGAATATGAATATAGATATAGCAATAACAGAGTAGTAAGAGCAAGTGGCTACTCGTATAAGTATGAGAAGAACGTTAGTTTGTTCTAGCCTAAGCCTAAGCCTAAGCCTAAGCCTAAGAAGCGAAACAATCCTTAAAGCCCCCCCCTGAGACTGGAGACTGGAAACTCCCTGTCCCTGGAGCTCACATGTGTTTACGACATACTGCATGTATCTGTATCTGTATCGTCATCGCTGTATCTATTATCTAGCTATGGCTATGGCTATAGCTAGCTAAGCTAGCCAGCTATATATCCCGCTATCATCGCTATATGCTATATGCTATATGCTAAATGCTATATCTACGTTATAGCATTAGCATCTCGTTATATTCATAATAATTACATAATATTCATAATATTATAATATCATCCCGCCGCTATCGCTATATGTATATGTATATGTATATGCTATATCATACTATACCTATAATATCCCTGCTCTATATCCACATACCACATAGTATCCATCCATACAAAAAGATACACCTGTATATCGTATATCCTCTGCCCCGCTAATATAGCTCGCTATATCCCGCTATATCCAGCTATTTGCTACTACTCTATAATTGCTCGATCTATCTATATTCCACATTGAATCCCACCATGTCCACCATATCCGCATCCCGCCACACCACACCATATATTACCATGTCAAAACGGAATATTCCCAAACATCAGCTCCCGCTCCCGGGGCCGGGGGAGGCACAGGATGCAGGAAGGAGGCAGGCAGAGGCAGAGGCAGGAGCATTTCTTTCATGATGTCAATTTTGCATTTTGGGTTGAAAGTCACTGGCGGGGGGGACCCCCACCGGCATTTTTCAAACAACAAACAAGAATAGGCAGCGGCGGCGGCGACGACAATGCACAAATAAGCGTTTCTGCTCTGCTTTAATTATAGGACCGCCTTGTTGCATTAGCCTTTACCTTTGCCGTTTTTTTCCCTCGGCGGGTGACGAAATGTTATAATACATATTTTATAATGCCACACCCACACTGTCTATATGCCTATGTCTATGTCTGTGTCTGTGTCTGTGTCGTGTGTATACGTGTACGTGCGCGCGCGCGCGTGCTACTGCTACGACTAAGTTATAGTGCTAACTGTAACTGTCGTGCTAGTGCTAGTGCTGTAGCGCCGCCGAATAACGAATAATAAAACACGAGATCATTACTGTCGTTACTGTGTGTATGCAGCACACACATACACGGCGATATAAAAATATTATATAAGCATACTCACACGACACACATATACATATATTGTATGATATAATAGCTGACACATTATGACTATATATATATGACTTATATGTTTTAGTTATAGCTCACAGCTACAGCCCATACAATATCATACATATTTCCTGCGTCTGTGTCTATGTGCCGCGGGGTAGGGGTAGGCGGGGTTGTCTTTGTCTGCGTACGCAGTGTACGCATACGTACGCACTCTATCAGAAGCAGCTCACGCTAACGCAGCAGCGGCAGCAGGCGCCCTGCCATACTGTGATCCCCGACTCCCTCTCCACAATCTACAGGTTCTAGAGCCCCGGTCAAAACCCATCGGCCGACGACGACGAGGCGCCAGCGCCGCGCGACCACCCCCTCTCCTCCGTGGTGCTATCCCTAGACAGAAGGTGTAGCGGTAGGCTGCTGCGCGCGGAGCCTCGCGATGCGGATGCGCTAGAGCGTAGCGAGCTTGGCACGTCTCTCGCCACCGTCCTTCTGCTGGTCTCCTCGAGCACCATCTCCACCAGCGAATGGAAGGACATGCGCTTTACGGCCGCGCTCCCGCTCGGACTGAGCTCGGCTTGAGCGAGCACCGTGGAGCGCCGCTGCTGCTCGAAGAGCGTGATCAGGATCTCTCGCCATGCCGTGCGCTTCTGGAGTGGTAGGTGGTGCAGCTTGACCTCGAACGTGCTCTGGGCGTCGCAGCCGAGCGCGTCCTCGTAGAGGGCGAGGTGTTCGGGGCTGACGAGGACGTGGTCGTCCCGCAGCACTGCACCCGACGCAAGCACCTGCTCCGGCGCGCCGGAACCTGCGAAGGCGTCGTAGCTCTCTAGCACAAAGGCCACGAGCACGTTGAGCATCACGACCACGCCCACCGCCCAAAAAGAAATGAAGAACCAGCGCGCGTAGCGGCCGCAGACCGCCACGTAGCCCGAGGTGACCACCTGCCAGTTGTTGACGACGAGCAGCTCGAAGAGCGTGACCAGCCCCGAGGGAAGGTCATTGAAGCTGTTGGGGTAGTAGTCCGCCCTGCCGAACTCCGACGCGGCGAGGGCGCGCGCCTGCTGCGGCGTCAGCACGAGGCCCGACGCCAGGTCTGTGGTGATGACGCCGCCGAAGAGCTGCATCCCCAGCGAGGCGAAGGCGAAGAGCACGAGCGCGAAGGCGCCGCTGAGCGTGGCCGCCGCAGGGAGCAGTTTCGTAAACGTGTCGAAGATCTCGCGGTAGGCGGGCACCTTGGCGAGGAGACGGACGAGGCGGAGGAGGCGGAGGGCGAGGAGGGCGTGGACGGCGCTCCCGTCGTCAAAGCCGTTGGGAAGGAAGAGGTAGCCGGCGAGGCCCACGGCGAGGAGAGACGCGAGGACATCGATCTTTGCACCGATGGGGCGGAGGTAGCTGGCCAGAGGAAGAAAGGCGAGTCGAAGGAGCAACTCGAGCGCAAAGAGGAGTGAGAGTACGAGCTGGCAAACCGAAAGCCGACGCGTGCTGCTCTCAAACGCGAGCGAGCACGCCGACGCCACGAGCAGCGCGTCCACCGAATACTCGAACCGTGCGTCGCTCAGCCACAGGCTCACGCGCTTGCACGCGCCGACAACAGACGTGCAGCCGAGCAACCGTGCGAGCCGCTGCGCCAAGGGCGGCGTGGGGAAGACCTGGCGGAAGCGCAGCAAGAGCACGTCGCACACAAACATAAACTCGTCCCGCTCGATGGCCCCGTCGCCCGAGGCATCGAGGACAGCAAAAAGGAGGCGGCGCGACATCCGGACCGACGGCGACAGGTTGGAAGAGGTGGCGGCGGTAATGGGGGAGGAGGCGCGGGCGGTGTTGGAGCCGAGGCGGAAGGAGGCGAGTGCGGCTGGGCCGAGTCCCCACCGGTCGACACCCGAGAAGGAGGCTGGGAGCCGATCGAGCAGCGCCTCCATCCGCTCTCGTGAGAGGGCGCCCGTGCCCTCCCAGTCGAGGCAATCAAAGGCTGCGACGAGGGAGCGACGGCGGGCGGCGATGCGGCGCGAGAGCAGCAGTTGGTCTTGCGCCTTGTGGGCGCCCCACACCGTCGCGAGGAGGTAGTTGGAGAGGAAGAAGACGCCGAGCAGAACAAACGTGACGAAGAAGACGACGCAAGTGCGATTAGCCCTGTAGGCCGGCATCATTACGTCTGGAAAGTTGGCGGTAGTGGTGAGGGTCAGAAGCTGCCATGCCGCCTCGATCGCATCGGGCAGAACCTCCTCGGCCTCAGGCGTGCCTTTGGGGAAGATGATGGTCGAGAGCCAGCCGCAGTAGCAGACGAACACGGCGAGCAGGGAAGCCGCTCCGTAGCAGCAAAGGCTCGCGGCCCACACCACCGCCAGCTGTTGTCGCAGCGGGCTGGAGTGGGTCACCTGCAGCGCCGCTCGCAGAAAGGGCGTCGCGCTCCAGGGCTGGGACCCTCGCGGGGTCAGCGCGACATAGGCGGCGTCGCAAATTGCCGCAAGTACGACGAGCGCGTTGATCGTGCGAGGGGCGTCAGCAGCAAAGGCGGCGCGGGAGGTGCCGTATATCACGGTGGAGAGTCCCACGTCGGCTGTGAAAAGAAGGAGCGCGAGTGCCTCGACAGCCCGCGCTGCTGCCTGCGGCGGGCTGGGCACGGCCCAAGATGGGTATGCGGCATCTCCGCAGAGGCGGACGGCCCCGTCAGTCGCAGACTCGATGCGCGTGCACCAAAACGGTGGCTCGATTACGCTGAGCACCAGGAGCGCTGCCGCAACCCACGGCAGCACTGGGGCGAGCCACTGTCGTTGCAGCATCGCAGCCAGGGCCGATGCCTGACCCTCGCGAGGTACCAGAAGATCCACGCCGTGCATTGCGTTCTGGAGGTGCCACGAAGCGCGCTCGAGCAGAGTCGTCTCCTCGAGCAACTTTGCCGAGAACTCCTGCATACTCTGCCCTTCGACTCGTGCTTCAACCGACGCAGTTACTTCTTGAAAAATGGCTTCTGTTCACAGAAGGCCTGTTCACGGACAGTTGGTGCCAAAAAATCCCTAGGTCTATTTCGGGACCGCCAAGGAGGGCCATCGGCGCCTACCCATGCAGCGTGCCGTTCTGCTGCGTTTGCTGCTGCTCGTGAGCGTTGCACTGGCAGAGGAGAACGGTCTCGTGAGCACGGAAGCGCCCGTCGACGTCGCTGTGGTGAGCAGCTGCCCCGACATCGCCTCCAACTGCACCGAATGGGCCAACGCCGCGGGGGGGCTGACAGGATGCGCCAAGACGTCCGGTGTGCTTCTGAACTGCGCGGCCACGTGCGAGGCGTGCTCGATGCGCAAGACCGTCGAACTCGCGACGCGTTGCGCCTCGGAGGACCAGAGTTCAGACTGCTACGCCTGGGCCAAGTCGGGCCAGTGCGAGGTGAACCCCGGGTACATGATACGACAGTGCCCTGCCGCATGCGGCGATTACGGAGTGCGCTTGGCCTGGATGGCCACGCGGATGGGGGTGATCAACGGCTGCGAGCGGCCGGAGGCGATCCCCGAGCGCTGCGCTGATCTGAGTGGTGACTGCGAGGAGCGCGCCAAGAAGACGCTTGCCGGCTGCGGGGAGAATATCGGTCTGCTGCTTTCATGCCCGCAGACGTGCTCCGCCTGCCCACACTACAAGATGATTGAAGCGGCAACGCGGTGCGAGAACAAGAATGACAGTTGTGAGCTCTGGGCGAGCCAGGGCGAGTGCGGCAACAACACCAACTACATGCTGCGCCATTGCCAGTACGCGTGCGGAGACGCCGGGGTGCGCCTGGCCTGGATGGGAGCGCGCGTCGCCATGCAGCAGGGCTGCACCCGGCCAGGCGCGGGCGCCGTTGGGGACGCAGCCGCGGGTGTGGACGCAGCCACGGACGAGGACGCAGCCACGAACGAGCAGGCAGGCACAGACGAGCACGCAGCCACGAGTGAGAGCCTAACCGCCACGGACACCGAGGAGATTGAGGAAAAGGACGAGCTCTAAGCGTGCCTCGGCCTCGGAGACGAGTGGCATCATCCAAACACACGGCACCGGCACCGGTATGTGTGTGTGTTCGTTGACGAGCGACGCCTATGCCCACGCGCGGGTTAACAGGGGCTCTGTGCTCTGTGATTAGTGATTAGATAACGCATAACGCGTATAAAGTAAAGTGCACTTCACTTCTCGAAGTTGAAGTTGAAGGTTGAAGAAGCGCGCTTTGACTTTGCCGTATTCAATAAGGTTCTGCTTTTATATATTCGACCGTGTGTGTGTGTTTATAAATCTCTCTCTCTCTCTCTCTCTCTCGAGAGAGAGAGAGAGAGACTCTCTCTCTCTCTATATTATTATGTATATATGATATATATAAAATACAGTCTTATCCTACAAATAATATTATAAATTAGATATTATATGTTTTCCCGTTTTCGCGGCGGTGAGATACGATGGTGAGATTCAACGGGAAACGGGATCCAGCAGCTACAGCTAATCAAGCCCTCCCCTGGAGGCTGTACTGAGTGTATTTTTGGCCATAATAATAATATCCGTATCCATATCCCGTTTTCGAGGTTGAGGCTCGAGGCGGTGAGATACGATGAGATACAGCGGGATATGGATATGGCATCATAATCATAATATGATATGGCAGATACAGCTGGATACAGCTAGATACGTACGAATACAGCGGGATACAGTGGGCTACAGCGGGGTACAGGTGGATCTGCTGCAGAAGCAGAATGGCTACTAGATGCAGCTTCTCTCTTTCTGTTTTTTTTTAACTCTCCGTATCTCCCTGTGATGCTTCGTCTACGCTCCACGCGCGAGTGCGCGCCCGCTTTCCGTTCCGCCCTGCGCTCTTGCCCGGTTTCTCCCCGGCACCGCGTGCCTAGGCACCGACCCTGGAGCGGCGCCAGGTCCAGTACGCAGCTCGGATCGGGTCGCGCTCGCACAGCGTCGCGCAGAGGCGGCGCGCGCGCTCGAGATCCTCCGGTTGGCCACCGGCAACCAGGACGTCCACCAATAAGCCCATCGCCATCAGCTCGCCGCCCGCCGCCCCGCCCTCGCCGTCCGCAGCGCGCTCCTCGCATATGGCTCGTACGCGCGGGACGGTGTCGTAGCCGACTGGCTCGAGCAGCCCGCGCAAGTAGTTCCAGGGCGAGGGGTTGGAGGGAGCGAGGGCGAGGTGCTTCTCGGCAAACTCGACCTCCGCTGCGAGGAGGTCCGACGACGCGAGGTCCGCTGTAGCCTGCAGCACGAAGTAGCGCTGGTTCCACGCCGAGTTGTTGCGCACGTCCTGCCTAAGGAGCCGCGCGGTGAAGTCGAGCTCTCCCTCCCAGCTGGAGAAGGTCTTGAGCACCCACTGGCGGTGGCCCCACGCGTGGTAGTTCTTCGAGTCCTCCTCCAGGATATCCTCCACGAACGACAATTCTCGAGAGCTGTCGCCGAGCTTCGAGATGCACGAGCGGCGGTGGAACCAGACCTGGGCACAGGCCGACCGTGTGGGGGTTCGTTTTTTTGCTACGGAGGTGGGGCGCCTTGTGGGCTGATGGCTCGCGGGCTGCTGGCTGACGGAGGCACCGGGCAAGAGTGGCCGTTCCGTGCAATCGCCCCGCGGCGCCTGCCGTCGGATTCGATGCGTGAGTCGCATGTCCCAAACCACAGGGCGATGGGGCGGGAGGGCGCGGCGTGCCTGGTAATTCTTGAGATTCTCCAGGCCTTTCACCGTGCAGTAGTCGAGCTCGTCTCTCCAGGCCGCGTTCCGCATCTGACAACCCGAGAGGGCAGGATCAGACCTAGCTTGCGGCAAGTGGGCGCGTGTGGCGGCCGCACCTCTGGAGTGGAGGCCGTGTGCATCGTCGCAATGCATTTGCGCCTGAACTGCCACGCGGTGTAGTTGGCTGCGTTGCGCGCGATCACCTCGGCAGAGAGCTGCAGCGACCGCTCCGAGTACTCACCTGCCACACACACGAGGCCTCGGTCGGCCGATGCGGGCAGAGTCCCTCGACCGCCGAAATGCACCATTTACGAGGATCCGTCGAAAATAATCCATGACGGGCTCGAAGCCTTCCGGGTAGGCGATCCTCACGATGGGCTCTGGGCCGTCGTCCTGCGGAATCGGCTCGAGGTCCGCGAACTGCTCGTTAAGAATGGTGCCCATGTTTGCGGCGCCAAAACGCGACAAAAATAGCCTGCGACCCCGCAGCCGGCGCCGTTCATGGAAAAAATTAGCGTTGTTGGAGAGCTACGCGGCGTGGCGGCGCGACTCCTGGACGCCGGGAAGCTGCTTGCCGCCAAGCCCGAGACGAGCCTGATCGGCGACGTCGCCCGCGCGCACAAGGACGCCTCGCAGTCGGCGCTGGCGCTGGTACAGCAGGCTCGTGCGCTGTATCTCTTCGACGTGCTGGAGGCCAAGCCGTCGGAAGCGGCCGCCTGCATCGCCGACCTCGACAAGAAGGCCGCTGTCTACGTCACGTGTGCCAAGCTCTTCCTGTCCTGCTGCAGCGCTTGTCCGCGCAAGCTCGCAGCTCCGGTGTGCAGGGATGTCGTCCGGGCCACGGCGCAGTTGTGCACAAGGGTCGCAGATCGGGCGTCCAATGCGACGCATGTCGGAATGCTGGAGAAGGCGGTGGAGGCCGTTGGCGTGTTGACATGGAGGGCGGAGGTGGCGGCGGCCTCGCTGCTGCTGCAGAGCGAAGGGCTGCTGCGCGATGCCTTGGGGGAGTACGACGAAGCGGTCGACGAGGCGGCACAAGCGCCTTCTGGAGGCGAGGAGGAGGAGGAGAAGGAGGAGGAGGGGGAGGTGGAGGAGGAGGAGGGGGGGCTGCTGCGGTACGCGCCGCTCGCGTCTGCGGTGCGCGAGTTGCTCAGTCTCGCCGTCGAGCTCACGGCCGCGAGTCGCGCCTGCCTTGTCGATCCGTCCCCTGGAACGGCTGCTACGGACGAGCTCGAAAAGGCGGCCGGCATGCTGGTGACTTGTGCCGCGGCGCTAAGCGTGCAGGCGGACGCCCTGGTGTGTGCCGTCGCACACGAGGGCGACGCGGGGGATACCGCCTCGCACGCCGGCTCCTTCGGCAAATTCCTCCAGAAGATGCTGACGGTGGTGAGCCGGCGAGGGGGCTTGGGCGACGCCGTGGCTGCGACTGGCAAGGACCTCGACGATCTCATCGCGCGCTGCCTCTCGGCGGCGCACGAGGCGGGGAGCGGGACGAGCGCTGTGGTGACGTCCGGACCGAGTGCCGTGGACGTGATGGCCAGACTACTAGAGAAGTCGTCGCTGGAGGGTTGAGGCTTGTGACGACCGCACTTCTTTGCGGGTTGTCGGCTTACTGCCGTACAGCGAACGCCGCTGTTGCAGTCTCTGTCTTGTCGAGCGGTCTGCCGCCGCCGCTGCGACCCATGGCGCATGGCGGGCTGCGCTGCCGTGCTCTTGCTTGTTGTGCTCCGTGTTTGCTCTCTCTCTTCACTCGTCACCTGCTCTGCGCCTGCATCTGCATCTGTTCTTTGTGTTTGGTTCACTTTTCTGCGCTGCTGACTGCTGAGCTGCTGCTGCTGCTGTAGCTCGTCATTCCATCTTCTGTGAGAAAAGAGCGGTGCTCGCCGCGGGGGACAGAGCAGATAGCTAGTGGGCTGAGGCGGAGGGCGGCGACAAGCGACAAGGACAAGGACCTTAACCTTACAAGGAGGGGGCGGTCGCGCGCGCGCGGCGGCGGCGGCGGTCGGTGACGGTGCAGAAAGTGAGAAGATATGAAGAAGGTAAAGGTGAATAAGGTGTGAAGTGACTTGAAGTGGTGCTGGTGTTGAAGGCGCCTACGCGCCTACGCCTACACGCTTCATGCTTACTTAATAATAATTCTCTATATTAGTAATATTATATATATATATAATAATATATTTAATACATTATAGCCACTACCACTAGCCACTAGCCACTAGCCACTAGTGGGATACGAAGGATGCGGTGAGATACAGATACAGGCTATACAGGCAGGATACAGGTAACATACTTAGGGTCAATCACGGGAGTTTTTCTTTTAAATTTCTAGGGTAAAGTAAGCCTTCTAGTAAGGGGATGTCTTTGGAGTTCTAGGCCACTACCACTAGTCGCTAGTAGTCACTAGCAGCCTAGCCTGCTCGCATTGGCCTGCTCTCGCTCTCTCAAAAATTTTCAAAATGCGCACACGCATACTCCGGCCGCCGGCTGGAGGCGCGCAAGCGCGCGATATCTCGTATAAAAATATAATAGGCGTTCTCTGCGTTTTCTGCGTGCGAAAAATATACGCACACAAAATACGCAACCTCGAAGCAAAAAATGCCCAACTTATGAGCGAAAAATGAAACCAAAAAAGAGCAACACAACAAAACACTGGTCAGGGCCAATATGCTGCGCCCCCCCCCTCCCCCCCCACACTAAACTGTGCCGCCCGTACCCCCACCATACGCCTGGCACCGCCTGGCCTTAATAAAATAAAAATACGAGTGGGGAGGGGGGTACCGTGCGGGGGGTTTAGCGGGGGGGTTGACTTTGGTCAATTGCAAGGCGGCCGCCCAGCTCAAACGGTTCAGCGCTGGCTACAGCAGCGGCACTGATGCCGCCCCCGACGGACGAGGGCAGACACTCGTCGAGCGTGGGCACGCCCACCCCGACCATCCCCGGCCTGGTGACGCCTGGCGCGAGCTCGGCAGCTCGCACGCCAGTCGCGGGCAGCGCCAACTCCATCACTAGCTTTCTCAGCAAGATGCTCTGGTCGCCATCGCCGGCCGAAGCGGCGCGGCCAGATGGCCAGCCAGCGGACGCCTCGGGGTTCATGACGCAGAGCCCTCGGCGCGGCACGCCCGGCGCTGCCTCCGCAGCGGGTCAGGCGCAGAGCGGGGGGGCAGACATGGCTGTGACCAGTCCAGAGAAGCGCGGGTTGCTGGACATCTTCTCGCCGATGTTCACCATCTTCGGCGGTGGCTCGATGAATGGCGCCAAGGCGCAGGCTGGCGACGAGCCCTCGTCCGGCTCAAACGGCGTGGCCGCACTGGCCAATGGCGGCGCGGCGGCTGGGCCGGCCAAGCCAGAGCAGCCAACGCCGCCCCCGCCGCCGCCACAGCAGCAGCCACAAGTGGAGCCGCCGCCGCCCCCTCCGCCGCCACAGCAGCAGGACGAGGACGAGGAGCTGGACGAGTTTGACCCCTACGTCTTCATCCGCAGCCTACCTCTGCACCCGCCGCCGCTGAGCCGCCCGATTTGTTTGCCAAAGAAGACGCGGGGCACGTTCCCCGTCTCGCTCATCCTCGACCTGGATGAGACGCTCCTGCACTCGTCGATCGTGCCTCTGCCGACCTACGACGTGGTCTTCCCCGTCCACTTCAACGCCGTCAACTACCAGGTCTACGTGCGCAAGCGTCCCCACATGGACTATTTCCTCGAGCGCGTCTCGCAGATGTTCGAAATCATCATCTTCACCGCCTCTCAAAAGGTGCGCGCTCGGCGGTCCGCACTCGCGGGGCCCGCGCGCCGCTGGTCAAGGGCGCCGCTTGCGCCCCTCCTCTAATGCGCCTTGCCGACCTGGCCTCCAGGTCTACGCCGATCGGCTTCTGTCCATCATCGACCCTCAGCGCAAGTGGATCAAGCACCGCGTCTTCCGGGACTCGTGTGTCGTCGTTGACGGCAACTATCTCAAAGACCTCACGGTACGCAGGCGCCTGCACGGTGGAGGGGCAGTGGCGGGGACGCATGGAGCCCACCACACGAGGCCCTCCCGTGGGCCAGGGTTCCTTGCTCGCCGGCTGAGCCGACCCCTCGCTCGCAGGTGCTCGGGCGCGACCTCGCGAGGTCGGCGATTGTGGACAACTCTCCGCAAGCCTTCGGCTTCCAGTTGGACAACGGCATCCCCATCCTCTCGTGGTTTGAGGACACGTCCGACACGGAGCTGCTCAAGCTGCTCCCCTTCCTCGAGTCACTCGCAAACACGGACGACGTGCGGCCGTTGATAAGGGATCAGTTCCAGCTGCACAAGCGCGTCCACGGATGACCGCAGGCAGCGGCTCCCTGCTTGGTCGCTTCCGCTGATTGCTGGCTGGCAGCAGACTTTGGGTTGGAGTGTCTGGTGAGCGCGCCGCATCCGTCCCCGTTTATATCACACCCACTGCCGAGCGCTTGTTTGCGGGGTAGCTTGTGTGGCTTGTGTGGCATGTGGACGGACGCTGGTCTGCTCCCGGCTGGCTGGCGTCGCGCCATGCGGTCTGCCCTGAGTTTGCCCAGTAGTGTCTGGCGCTCCCGGGATCGCTTCCTCGACTGTCGCCTTCGAGCGGGGTGCTCGGGCCAGGCTGAACAGCTTTGGGATTGGGCGCCTCCCCCTCGAGTGCTACTTTTGTCGCGCCGCGCGGACTTGCGTGCATGTGCATGGCATCAGTGGGAATGCCGCTTTGACCGCCATTGTGTAGTTACGGTTTTTGGTGAGTGTGAGAGGTTCCGCGTGATCAAGAGCCGCGAGCATGTGATTTGTGAGGCTTTTTGATTTTCTGATCCTGATCTTATGATTATGATATCTTAATCTTATCGATTATCGAACCCTGCTGGGGAGCTCCGCGCGCCGCGGGTCCGCCTTCTGGCTTCTGGAGCTGCTGCAAGTCGTTGAGCCGGCGCCGCGCCTCGTCCCTTTGGACTTTGGACCTGCTGCTCGAGCTCCGCGCTCCCGCGCAGCTCGTCCTCCTTGTCTGCACGCACGTTGTCCTCCTGGAGCTGGAGCTGCTTGGCCTTGAGCTTGGCGGGAGCGCTCGGCGACGAGCGCTCTCTGGCGCTCCTTGACCACATTGAGCTGAAGCTGAAGCTGCGAACTGCGAAACGGGGGCGGAGCGCGGAGCGCGGAGCGCTCCGGCTTCGGGCGGCCACGCTGACGCTCGCTGTCGCTGGACCACAGACTCCAGCCGCTGGTTTCAGGCATCGGCGCCGCGATCGGCGGTATTATTTCAAGTCCCGGGGTGGGTGTTCTAATCTGAGGGCTGGGTCCCCAGTACGCATCTAATCTTAGACGATTTTATAGTTTTAGACTTAGATGCAGGGTGCCACCACCACCACCAGGATTCATCTTTATATCGGCTGTGCATGGTGTGCATGAGCAGATGTCGCGGGTGCCGTGAGATATACGAGTACGAGATACGAAATACATCCCGCCCGGGACACATCGATAAACCTCAGAGATGTAGATACACTCGAGTGTGTGTATACCACCTGAGATATCGATATCGGCTGGGATATCCCTAAATATATATACTCCAGGGCGGAAGGGCTCTCAGCCTCACGCCTCAGCGCGTCTCTCAGTCACATATTCAGATCGCGCCACGCGCCACGACCACATCCTCTACGTTCCCACGCCGGCGCTTTCTCGCCTTGTCCATCTGCGGGGCCAGTGCCGTGCTCCTATCCGCCGGTAGCATATCCCGGAGCGCGCACAACTCCGCATCAGTCAAGCGGCGCATCCCGCCAGGCGGCAGCCCCGCAACACTCACCGGGCCAAAACTCTGCCGGTGCAGCGCTACGACCGTTCCACCGACGGACAGAAGCATGCGCTTGACCTGGTGAAACATCCCCTCGTGCAGGCTGACGCGCACCTGTAAAGTCAAGAATCGCGTGTGCGTCTCCCAGTAGGCCCGAAAGGGTAGGCGGGCGCACCTTGCGGTTGGGAACCAGGATCTGCAGCGTGGCGGCCTCGCAGACGGAGCCATCCTCCAGCTGCAAGCCGCTTGCGAATGCTGTCTCGGCGTCTGGGCGCAGCTCGCACGGCTGCGCCAAATCCGCCTCGTAAACTTTCCATACGCTGCCGGTTGGCATCGTGAGCAAAGTTTGCACTCCACCGTCTGTGGCAGCACGGGTTGTGCGGGGAGAAATCATGGGTGGGACGACGAGTGGGCTATCCGAATCGTTTTTTGTACACCTGTGCCAAACAGGAGCACGCCAGTCGTGTCCACGTCGAGCCGCCCAAACGCAGCGAGATCGGGCCTCCGCCATCCTTCCGGCACGAGGTCGTACACGTTCGCCTCGCGCGGGTGGCGCTGCGATATGACGCCCGCGGGCTTGTGCATCACATAAAGAGGCTGCTCCTCAACCTCGACCTTCATGCATCCAGCGCGGCTGGCTCCACAGCCACCCTCCGACACGCTGACCGTCTCTAAGCTGGTGACAATTTGGTATTTGGGTTCCGTACGCACCACCCCGTCGACCGCCACTGCGCCGCCCCGGATGAGCTGCTGCGCACACTTCAGCGATGAGCGGTCGTGCGCCTCCCGACGCATCCAGGTCTGCACGATCGCGTCCAGCCGCATGTCGTTGCCGCATTTTTTTAGAGGCGTTCACAGCGCCCAGGGGCTGGACTGTGAACACAGCCACGTCCAGGCCGCGACCACGACAAACGCAAATGGGCCGCGATAAGAGGAAGCAGGACCAGAGCGGCGACGACGTGAGGGTTGGGCTGAGCAAGAAGCTCTCAAAGCTGCTGCGCCACCGCATCCACGAGAATGGCCTGGGCGATGTGCTCCGCCCGGACGGCTACGTGCCCCTGGCGCGATTGCTGGCCACACCAGGCTTTGTCGGCGCCAGCGAGGCAGAGGTGCGCGCGGTCGTGCGAGACAACGACAAGCAGCGCTTTGCAATCCTCGAGGAGGGCGGCGTGTCGTACATTCGGGCGAACCAGGGCCACACGATCAGCCAGGGGATCGACGACGCTGCACTGCTGACTCCGCTCGATGACGCAGCCCTGGTCGCGATTGGCCGCGCCGTGCACGGCACGTACAAGGCGGCGTGGGGCGGCATCGCCCATTCGGGCGGCCTGCTTAGGATGGCGCGCGCTCACATCCACCTCGCCGCAGACTTGCCCGGCGAAGGTGGCGTCATCTCGGGCATGCGGCGGTCAGCTCAGATCCACGTGTGGGTAAACCTCCCCGCGGCCGCCCGGGCGGGCGCACGCTTCTACAGCTCGGCGAATGGCGTTCTGCTGACCCCCGGCTTGGGCGAGCAGGGGCTCCTGCCGATTGGCGCCTTTGAGGAGGTCCACGACGCCGCGTCCGACCTATGGTGGGTCGGAGGCGCTTGGGTGGCTAGCAGAGGCGGGTGCGGCGGCGCCTCCGGAGACGGGGGAGTTGTGAGTGCTCCCGCTGCTGAGGCCGCGGCGACGGCCGCGGCGGGCACGGGGTGAGGGTCAAGGGGTGTTGCAACAGTTAAGCCTGCAGTCGGCGGGAGGGGTCGAGCTAGAGAACTGCTTCCTTCTCACAAGCCAGCAGCTTGCTCCGTGGTCCTTGGGGGCCTAGAGCTAGAGCTAGAGATAGATACTTCCTAGGAATGCTCATGTTGGCGGGTGGGAGCGGCCCCCTTGTGTGCTGGTGCCCCCCGCGGTGTTGTGCTCCCCTGGGGGGCCCCCGCCCTGCGGTGTTGTGCCCCCCTGCGGTGGGCGCTTGCTGCCCCCCCCCCTGCGGTGGGTTCTGGCCCTGTGTGCCGGTGCCCCCCTGTGGTGTTGTGTACCCCCCTGCGGTGTTGTTCGGGTGCGCGCTTTCTCGCCTTTGACGAGACTTGATTCCAGCGATGTCACAGACACCTTTGCCTTTTGGCCACCGCTTGCACGCTCCTAGCGCATGCTACGGGAGCTGCCCACCGTACGCCTACGGGTCGTGCGGCGCCCCGCCTGATCAGGCGTACTCGGGCACCGGTAGCCACCATCATGCTACCGGCACCGGTCCTGCTGCGCAGAGCGGCAGATCGGACAATTTTCAGAGACTTCCACGCCAAGAGCTCATCACCTCGCCACCGCGGCCCGGCTTCGACATCCACGGCTACGCGCTTACCGGCTACAAGAATTTCGCCGACGACCGCCAACGTGCCAACGCTGACCGCCAGCGCGCCGATGCTGAGCGTCAGCGCGCCGCAGCTTACGACCGCCAGCGGGCCGACGATGACCGCCAGCGCGCCGATGCTGAGCACCAGCGGACCATTGCAGCCGAGCAGCAGGCGATGCATGCGCAATAGCAGCGGGTCGCTGAGCATGCAGAGATGGCCCGCGTTCAGAGCGTCAGCCTAGCCCAGCTGTCTGCACAGTTTGAGACGATGATGCGGATGCTCCAGCACCCAGCGCCGACCACGCCGCCATCGCCAGCCACGCCGGCATAGGAGGGATCGGCGGAAGGGACGAACCAGTCCGCCACCACCGCTTCTGCACCTGCGCCGCCGCCGCCGCCGCCGCCGCCATCGATACCGCTCGTCAACTCGATGGATGCGGCAGCACCGGTGTTCGAGGCTGAGGAAGCGCCGGCGTTTGCGGCCTTCGCCCGCAGCTTCGAGGCTGGCGCGGCAGCCCAGATCCCGCAAGGATACAGGCCAGTGCCCACCGCAGATATTCGCGCAGTCGAGCAACGTGCCCAGGCGGACGAAGAACGCTACTTCGCCGATACTCAACGTGCTCGCCAAGAAGCTTGCGCCGAGGACGACCTCTACGCCGTCGAGCCTCGGGGCGCTCGCCAAGATGCTCAAGATGCGTTTGCTCAACGTGCGACGGATCTCTCGTACGGCTCGTCGACCATGCAGGATCCGCTGCGCCGCTCGGGCGCGCCGACTGAGTGGCGGTCGCAGGAGCTGACGCAGTGGGGCGCGCGGGGGCCGGACCCGTTCAAGCAGATCGACTTCTTCGAGGCGCACGAAGACGGGCAGCTGCGCATCCAGGCCGAGAACAAGGCGCAGGACGAAGCGCAGGAGAACGAGCTGCTGTGTGTCCAGGTCCAGGACGCGGCTGCAGAACGTGCTCGCGCTGCCGCCGAGGCTCGATGTGACGACGAGCCGGAGCGGCGCGTCGCCAGCGCTGCCGCCGCCAAGCCGGGCGGCGCGCCGTTCGAGCAGGAGCAGCACGCCGCCGCCAACGAGCCGGAGCAGCGCGTCGCCATGACCATCGCCGCCGAGTCGGGCAGCGTGCTGGTCGAGCCGGAGCAGCACGTCGCCGCCGATGAGCTGCCGCCGCCTCTGGTCCCGCAGCCGGGGGAGCTCTCGGAGCGCGAGGTGGACTACACCGTCGCTGCGCAGCCGGGGGAGTTCCTGGGGCTGGGCCAGGCCGCCGTCTCCGCCGCCGCGGATCCAGATCCGGACGGCGCGGTTGCGTGCGATGTTGACTCCGTGGTCGCCTCCTCCGTCGAGCTCGACGGCACGGGCGCGCAGGGCGTCAAGGCGAGCGCATCGAACCTGTCGCACAAGACGCGCGTCTCCACCGGCCTGTCGCGCGTGGTGCCCGCTGATGGCACGATCCGCCGCTTCGCGCTTCTCCCCGACATGGCTGTTGGGCGCGCCACCACCTACTTGCCCTCGTACGGGCCGAGGAACTGGACGCCGGCGGAGGCGCACGCGGCCCGTCGGAGGCCATGCCTGCTCGGCAACATCCGCACCTGGGCGCTCGAGTACACGTCCTGGCTCGCAGAGGCGGCGCCTCGCCTGCGAGCGCCGACAGAGTACCCTCGCTGGGCGGGCTCGTCTACGCCGCCACCGCCTGCGGCACCGCCGCCGCCGCCATCACCACGCGTGGAATCGCCTTCGTCGCCACCGCCACCCACGGCACCGCCGCCGACGACGACGCCTGCACCGCCGCCGGCGGCATCGGACAACCGCGACGAGCCGGCCCATCTCCGCCGTCGCCGGCACTGGCACCGCCACAGCCCGCGCTGTCTGCGCCGCCGTCGACGCCACCGCCGCAGCCCACGCAGCCCGCGCCGCCGCCGGCACCGGCGTCGACGCCACCGCCGCAGCCTGCGTCGCTGCCGCCACCGCCTCCGCCACTGGCGCCGCCGGCACCGGCGCCGCCGCCACCGCCGCCGTCATACGTGGGCCCGCCTCCGCCGACACCAGTGCCGCCGGCACCGCCGCCATCGGCACCGCCGCCTACGCCGACGCCTCCGCCGCCGCCGTGCGTGGGCCTGCCTCCGCCACCGCCGTCTGCAGCGCCGCCACCGCCGCCACTGCCTCCGCCACCACCGCCGCCACCGCCTCCGACATCACCGATGCAGCGACGGCGATACGGGCCGTGGCGCAAGTGGTGGCGCCACTGCGTCCCAGACATCATCCCAGCGATGCTCGTCGACACGGAGCTGGAGCTGGGGGAGCTTTCAACGCGCAGCGCGACGCCGACGCTCGTCAACCCGGAGGAGCTGGAGTGGGGGGAGTTTTCAGACCTCAGCGGCTACAAGTCGCGCCACTGCTCAGACCTCAGCGTGGCTGCGCTTGGCGTGGCTCCCACCGCTTACCGTCCTGAGTGCAGCTCGGTGGAGGTGGTGGCAGCCGAGACGGCCGCGGCCAACTCATCGAACAGCATGGCCATGCGTGTGCTGTGCCAGGTCGATGGCGGGTCCAACGCGCCGACCTACCCTTCCGGCGGCCCCGACTTCGACGGCGGCCGGCGCCGGCACGAAGAACGGGGTTAACCCGGTCGAGCCGGAGCAGCACGCCGCCGCCAACGAGCCGGAGCAGCGCGCTGCGGTCACAGCCGCCGACTAGCCAGGCGCCAAGTTGGAGCAGCACGCCGCCGCCAACGAGCCGGAGCAGCGCGTCGCTATCACCATCGCCGCCGAGCCGGGCAGCGCGCCGGTCGAGCCGGAGCAGCACGTCGCCGCCAACTCGGAGCAGAACGCCGTTGCCGACGAGCTGGAGTGGCGCGTTGCCAACGCTGCCGCCGCCGAGCCGGGCGGCGCGCCGTTCGAACCGGAGCAGCACGCCGCCGCTAACGAGCCGGAGCAGCGCATCGCCATCACCATCGCCGCCGAGCCGGGTAGCGTGCCGGTCGAGCCGAAGCAGTACGCCGCCGCCGATGAGCCGCCGTCGCCTCTGGCCCCGCAGCCAGGGGAGCTCTCGGAGCGCGAGGTGGACTACACCGTCGCTGCGCAGCTGGGGGAGTTCCTGGGGCTAGGCCAGCCCGCCGTCTCCGCCGCCGCGGATCCAGATCCAAAGGGTCCGGGACCCAACAGCACGCCGCTCGAGATGGCCATCAACGCGCCGACCTTGAGGAGCTCGCGCACGCGCTTGCGCCGCCTCGCGCGTGCACGTGCGTCCGCACGCGCGGCTGCAGCTGATGCCGTCGCCAGCCGTGCCGACACGAACGCCGCGGCACCTCGTGTTGCGCGTGTACCGAACGTGCGCGCTGTCGCCCAGCGCCGCCCGCGCCCGCGCGGCTGGGGCGGCGATGCAGCCGCCATCAGGGTCGCTCCTGAATCCAGCGGCGCGCCACTCGGGACGGGTGTCGACGCGCCGCCCACCTGGCGCACGCGCTCGCGCCGTGCCGCGCGTACGCTCGCACGCGCCGCCGCAGCTGCCGCCCTCGCCAGCGGTGCCGACACGGACGTCTCGGCACCTCGCGTCACGCGTGACGCCTCGCGTGTTGCAGCGGCCGTCTCGGCGCCCCACGCTGCGCGTGTTTCGAGCGCGCCCGCTGCCGCCTCGTGTGGCCCGGGCGGCCGGAACGGCGGCATCGCTGCGGCCGCGACCGCACATGCCTCGGCACGCACCACCGCTTCGCTTGGCCAGAGCGGTGCCAGGGCCGCCACCGCCGCCGCCCTCGCCGCCGCCCACGCCGCCGCAGCCTACGCTGATGCTGCTCACGGCGCCGCCTGCGACGCCGCCGCCCACGCCGCCGCAGTCTATGCCGACGCTGCTCAAGGCGCCGCCTGCGACGCCACCGCCCACACCGCCGCCGCCCGCGCAGCCGCCCTTGCTGCCGCCCGCCACGCCGTCGCCGCCCACGCTGCCGCCGCACGCCAACGCAACACGGCATTCTCGGCGCCCCGTACCGCGCGCGGCTCGCGTGGCTGGAACAGCGCCGCCGCGGCCCCAAGCGACAAGGCCGCCTCGGCGCCCCATGCCGCGCGCGCCTCGGGCGCACGCGCCAAACGCGGCCGGCGCGCCAACCAGTCCCCGGTCAAGTGCATCGTGGAGGACATCGACATCGTGTTTGCCTCCGTCGCCGACGCGCAGAGCGAGACGCCACGCGAGCTACTCGGCCAGGCC
>Ga0209390_10003086_pt1 | contig 27709 bp, 27 predicted proteins | sample BON01_FD_187212 | JGI IMG/M metagenome (GOLD analysis project Ga0209390, IMG submission 187212) | Freshwater microbial communities from Lake Bonney liftoff mats and glacier meltwater in Antarctica - BON-01 (SPAdes) (version 2) | ecosystem: Environmental > Aquatic > Freshwater > Ice > Glacier...
TTTTTTGCCTCCGTATTCACCTGATTTAAACCCAATAGAGAAATTCTGGGCTAACATGAAGCGATGGATCAAAGGAAAAATAACTCTTTTTGATACATTATATGACACTTTAGTTCAACTTTTTGCATTGTGCTAATTCAACTTATTTTACTATAGAGAAATTTACAGTTAAGAAATCAACACCAGCCACACGTGATACCAAAGTTTCTTAGCTTTGGTATCACGAATCAAGGATCGTATTTTATATAGCGAACGCAAATTAAATACGACTTGATACCATGGGTGTAAACCCGTGTATGGTTATAAAACATTAAAATGCCAAGCTTCTAAAAACGTTTCTTTGTACTAAATTTAAACCATTTTATTAAAGTAATATACAGAAACAGCCATGGCTTTCTATAGACGTGGCTTCGGCAGGTGACTCTTGACCTACTAGTTGAATTGTATCTGCAGAATTATTTCCTTCTTTTGAAGCCTCACTAAAAATCTCTAATGTTTGTATAGCAGGTGTCTCTTCTACTTTTTTTGTTTTTACAGTAGCTGATGTTTCAAATTTTTGTTTTGTTCTTTGAGTAGAACATGATGTATGTAATGTAATTGGTAATCCCCAGTCTTCTGGCGCACTGTCTATTTTTCCAGGTGGTGGGGTAAGCGTTTCGTGTAATGTCGGTATAGCTGGAGACAGAGGTTCTAGTTCTTCTGTTTCGTGGGTTAAAAATTCTGTTTGAATCAATTCACGAGGTATTAATTGCAATTCCTGAGATTGGTTTAGTGAAAAAATTTTTACTATATATTCATTATTATAGAGTACTTGCCCTCCAACATTTATACCTTTGAAAGTTGCGCCAGTTTCTAAAGTAATCCTAATACCTGGTGGAATTTGATAATTATCATCAATTTCTCCATTTATAGAAATTGAATTTCCTAGTTTTTTAGCTTTCATTTTAATCCTTTATATTTAATTTATAGAAGTGTACACATAGTACTACTATCAAAAGCACAACAATCTCTAGCGTGTCCTGTTACTTCAACTGGTTCTTGGCTTAACGCAGCATCCTCTGTAACAGGTAATATCAAATTACTGATACTCTCCTCGCTGCTAGTTGGTGAGAGGTCGAGCTTAGCAGGAGCATCAGTGAATCTTATACCAGTTAAATCCAGTGAACGAGAAGTTATAACTGCTGTAGCTTCTTCTTGGCGTAACGTAGTATCCTCTGTAACAGGTAATATCAAATTACTTATACTCTCCTCACTGCTAGTTGGAGAGAGGTCGAGCTTAGCAGGAACATCAGTGAATCTTATACCAGTTAAATCTAGTGAACGAGAAGTTATAACTGCTTGAGCTTCTTCTTGCTCTTCTTCTTCTTCTTCTTCTTCTTCTTGCTCCTCTTCTAACCTCAGTCCCTCTAATATCAACTCTGCTTCATCCTCTAATAACTCTAATTTTCTTGCTTTATGATGAGTGTATATATCTAGTTGATTTTGTAATTTTTTATTTAATATTTCGTCATCTGTATGCAGACGCTTCATTATTGACATCAATGCCATGGTTTCTTGTTGCAATTCTTGATTTAAAGAAAAATCATATGGACGTTGTAGTAATGTCTTCATAAGAACTCCATTTGCTATTAAAATATAAAATCTTAATTTGTAATCACGAGTAACCAGTTTATTATATATTTAATGTTTACTATCATTGTGTTACCGTAAATTAATTGTACAAAGCTATACTTAACAAAAGGTTAATTTTTAATAAATATAAAAAACAATGGTAATATGTAATATACTAGTTAAACTTAAAAATATTATTTTAGTTTAGTGTTATGATTTCATTATTTACTGCGTGTTCTACAAAATCGGTATCAGAATCTGGTAAAGTCATTTAGAAGGAATACGTCAGATGAATTGTACAAATAGGTAAATATATAATCAATTATCACAATTAAGGATTATATAAGCGCATCAGCGTTGCTTGTATCGCTATAAGTTTCAAGAGTTTTAAGTAGTTTTCTAGCTTCAGATAATAAGGTCTCTGTCTTTAATTCTTTTAGATATATCAACTTATTATCTGATTTAATTTTTGCATGCCTTGGGTGTTGTTTAATGAAGTTCATAACCATTGCAGATACATCAAAATTTTTGTTAAATTTCATTACAAAGCCATTTGGTCCGCTATCTAGACTTTCTATCTTTAAGTGCAAGCAAGTATTTTTAATTTTTACCATACTAAGTAAATTATTAAATTCATGTGGTATAGGGCCAAAACGGTCAACCATTTCATCACGGAAGCTTTCAATTTCTGTTGGTGTTTTTAGATCGCCTGTACGTCTATAAATAGCAAGGCGCAGTGATGAATCTTCAATGTAACTAGACGGAATTAACACGGCTATACCCAAATTTATTGAAGGGGTAAAATCTATATTTGCTGCTTCAGTATTAGTATTTTTTAATTCATTTATCGCCTCATCAAGCATTTCCTGATAGAGTTCGGAACCAACTTCTTTAATATGACCTGATTGCTCCGAGCCAACTAAATTACCAAAACCGCGTAGATCCATGTCATGACCGGCTATAGTAAATCCTGCGCCCAAAGAATCTATATTCTGTAAAATATCAAGACGTTGTAGTGAGTGTTTAGTGGTTTTCTTAAAATGTGCTAATGTCAAATATGCATAGCCTCTAACTTTTCCACGCCCTACACGACCACGTAATTGATAGAGTTGACTCAAACCTAACATGTCTGAACGATGAATAATTATAGTATTGGCAATAGGTATATCAATACCTGATTCAATTATAGTCGTAGATAGCAATATATCAAATTTAGCTTCACAGAACTCGCTCATTATTTCATCGATTTCAGTAGGGGGCATTTGGCCGTGAGCTATTTTATATTTAAGTTCTGGTACATATTGCCTTAGCTGTTTTTCTACCCATTCAATGTCCTTAATTCTTGGTACTACGTAAAAACTTAGACCGCCCCTAAAGCGCTCACGCATTAAAGCATCTCGAATTACTACTCCATCAAAGGGCATTACGTTAGTTCTTACTGGCAGTCGATCAATAGGGGGCGTGGCAATAAGGCTTAAATCTTTAATACCTACCATTGACATCTGTAATGTGCGTGGAATAGGGGTGGCTGATAATGATAATACATGCACGCCTGTTTTCATGCTCTTCAAATGCTCTTTTTGAGCGACGCCAAAATGTTGTTCTTCATCAATAATAATCAGTTTAAGGTTTTTAAATTTAATATTTGCAGCCAAAAGAGCGTGCGTGCCAATAATAATATTAACTTTGCCATCTGCAACTGCGTGTTTGATTTTGCTTGCCTCGGAGGGTTTAATCAATCTTGATAATTGAGCAATATTTATACCCATATTTTTAAAACGTTCTAGGAAGCTAGTATAATGCTGTTTGCATAAAATAGTTGTGGGGGAGATAATAGCTACTTGCGGCAGGTCGTCATTGATGTCATAGGCTGCCATAAAGGCTGCTCTCATAGCGACTTCTGTTTTTCCAAAGCCTACGTCGCCACAGATTAAACGATCCATCAGGCGGCCACTTTCTAGATCTATTTTGATATCAGCTATAGAAGATATTTGATCTTCGGTTTCATTGTATGGAAATTGATTGCAGAATTCTTCATAAGCAATTGAGTCAAACTCTATAGGTCTTGTAGTAGCTAATAATCGCTGCGCAGTTATTTTAATAAGCTTATCAGCAATATCTTTAATTCTGTTTTTGAGCGTAGCTTTACGTTTTTGCCAGTTAGCGCCACCAAGCTTATCTAATACTGCATCGTTACTGCCGTATTTTTTGATTTGGTCAATATTCTCAACTGGTAGGTATAAGATATCGTTATTTGCGTAAATAATCTTTAAACAATCATGGGCAATATCATCTACATAGATAGTTTGAATTTGAGAAAACATGCCTATACCATGCTCTTTGTGCACTATTAATTCACTTTCAGAGATATTATCTAATTCTGTTAGGATATTTTTTAATTTTCTCTTTGTTGATCTATGGCTCTGAGTAGTAAACTTGTCACCTAATATGTCTTGTTCAGTAATAAATAGGTATTTATCCGTAATAAACCCATGGGATAGTGGGGCTATGGTTAAGTTTATAAAGTTCTTTTTAGCTAAAGATAATTTTTGGATTTCTTTTGTTACATATTCATAATCTGCGGCAATATTTTTAATTCTTTCACGTCCGCTTTTAGAATTACACAAGATTACAGGGATTTTTTTCTTATGCTCAACGATAATTTCAAATAATTTATCAAACTCAGTCTTTTTTTCAAGTTTTGCCTGGGTGCTAATACTCTGCATAGCAGAGAAATGTTTGTGAGTCCCTGATTCTAGCAAAATATTGTTTGCTTCGGTAAGATTAGATTTTACTTCTTCGGCTCCTGTAATCAAGTTATTTACTGGAAGCGCAAAATAGAATGAAGCTGGATTTGCTTTATTTGATAATATACGAGATTCATAAAAATCATGATATGTATGCTCGTATTCAAGGATCGCTTGCACACATAAATTATCATAAATCACTTGGTGCTCCCCCAGGAAGTCACTTAAATTATGCATTTCTTTATAAAATAAAGGTAGCAAATGTTCATAACCATGAAATTTATGACCTATAATTATTGATTCATACAAAGGGCTTTTTATATGATTTACACCAAATATTCTCAGGAAATTATTTTTAAAATCGGTAATAGTAGTTGAGTTTAGTAATGTCTCGCTGGCAGACGAGAGAGTTACTTCCGTTAGTGATTTTTTTGAAATTTGGCTATAAGTATCAAATTCTTTGATAGATTCTATGTTATTCCAGCCAAAATTAATTCTATAGCCTTGGCTACTATGCGTCACTAAGTCTACTATCTCTCCTCTAACAGCAAATTCACCGCTATCTACTGCACTAGCAGAGCGGCTAAAGCCATTTGCCACTAGGTAAGCAGAAAGTTCTTCAATATCTATTTTTAACCCCATTTTAAGGGAGAGAGTAGAATGTAAAAAAATGGAGGGAGCTGGTAACTTATTTAACAAATTTTGAGCTGCAGCAACGATGATTTTAGGCGTATTACTCTGGGCTAATTTCGTTAATGTGGTAGCTCTTTGTGCTAAAATTTCTCCACTTGGTGAAACACGATCATACGGCACGGTATCTAGGCTTGGTAAAAATAATACCTTTTCAATCTTATCGTCATTACCTTCGAAGAAAAGCAACTGTCTATATGCTGTAAGCGCGTTTTCTTCGTCTGCACAGAGCAGTAAAACATTTTTAGTTTGGTTGCTAAAATGTTCGTATGCAAAAAAATTCCTGGAGGAAAAAGGGATCTCAATTTTCTTCATTTTGAGGATGGCTCAAAATTTAGTATTTGAGTCATCAGTTGTGATTTGTGTTCTGTAGGAACAGTTTTTTTTCTGGTATACCAATCATAAATATCCGCATCTGTGAGCTGCAATATTTTATTAAAAATTTGTAACTCCTCATCGTTCATTTCTTTTACATAAAGTTTGGCAAACTGTCCTATAATTAGATCAGTTTCTTTGCACCCTCTATTACAACTTTGGTATAGTAATTTTTTGATGAACTGTGGTCTATTTTCGATATCCATGATTATTGGTCTTGCAAAAAAATTTAATAACAATATTATTGATCACAACAGAAAAAAATCAAGACTAAAGTGAATAATCTTAAGTCACTACCTTCTTTTTTGTAATTAAGATTTTATTACTAATGTATAGTTTGAACACGATGAAACAGCTCAATCACGCTAATTCTAAACAAAAAACTGATGGCAATTATAGCAGTCTTTGGAAAGAGGTGAGTCGTGATTTAATAGCACATTACGGAGAAGATTTATATAAAAGCTGGTTGAGTAAGATAGATTTTGTTGAAGTTCAAGGCGGATCTTCTGTCATTCTTGCTGCTCCTAGTAATTTTGTTAGAGATTGGATTAAAGCCAATTATCACGATGTTATCTCTCATCTTTGCACACATCACGATGCACGCCTAAAGCAAGTAGATATTATCACACAAGAAAGGGCTATAGTACCTAAAACAGCGTTAGAATCTGCGGAATTAGAATTAATCGAACAAGGTTTTTCTCTAGATACTAATAAAAATTCTTTAGCTTATCTAGATCCTAGATTTACTTTTGACAATTTTGTCGTTGGTTCACCTAATGAACTTGCTTATGCAGCAGCATTATCAGTCGCTGAATCTGACAGTGCAGTTGTTAAATCTAATCCATTATTTTTATATGGTGGAGTAGGACTAGGAAAAACTCACTTAATGCATGCAATCGCTTGGCATTGTCATATTAAAAGCCCTAATAGAAAGGTGCTATATATGTCAGCTGAAAAATTTATGTATAGATTTATAAAGGCTTTACGTAACAAGGATGTTATGTCGTTTAAAGATGAATTTCGTTCAGTGGATATTTTGATGATTGATGATATACAATTTATCTGCGGTAAAGAGAGTACTCAAGAAGAATTTTTTCACACATTTAATGCTATTATTGATAATAACAAACAAATGGTTATTTCTTGCGACCGTTCACCAAGTGATTTAGATAATGTTGAAGATCGTATCAAATCAAGGCTTGGATGGGGATTGGTTGCAGATGTGCATAGTACAACTTATGAATTAAGAGTAGGTATTTTGGAGTCTAAGTTAGAAAAGATGGATATTCAAATATCTCAAAATGTAATTGATTTCTTAGCTTCTAAAATAACATCGAATGTCAGAGAGTTAGAGGGGGCACTTAATAAAGTTATAGCGCATTCAACTTTAGTAGGGCGTGAGGTAACATTAGAAAATACCCAGGATATTTTAAGGGATTTATTACGGTCTAATGAGCGTATTATTAATATAGAAGAAATCCAAAAAAGAGTAGCCAGCCGATATAATATCAAAGTATCTGAAATGTCATCTGCTAGGCGTTCGCGTTCAATTGCTCGCCCACGTCAGATTGCCATGTATTTATCAAAAAAACTTACATCTAAGAGCCTTGCAGATATTGGTGCTAACTTTGGTAAAAAAGATCATACCACGGTTATGCATGCTGTAAAAAAGGTAGACGTTTTAATGTCAGAAGATGCAGATTTTCGTGAAGAAATTACTTTACTTACAAGAATTTTACAAAGTTAAGAGAGGAAGTTATGACAAATAAAAATAATTTAGAAGTTTTGATACAAACTAAAGATTTGGTGCATGCGCTTAGCTTTGCAAGTTCAGTAGTAGAAAAAAGAAATGTATTGTCTGAACTGAGTAATATTAAGTTGGTCGTGAAAAATGGAATAGTTGAGATTGGCGCTACAGATATGGATTTATATCTAAAACAAGATATTGGTGCAGAAGTTATATCTGAAGGCGAAACTACGGTTTCAACACAAACTATTTCTGATATTGTGCGCAAAATCCCAGATACTGAAATTCGTTTAAAACAATTGGCTGAAGCAGATAAGCTTGAGATTACAGGTAAAAATTGTCGTTTTGAATTGCTGACATTACCAGCGATACAATTTCCAGCTATGGAAGATATAGATTCAGAAGTCAATTTAAGTGTTCTTTGTGAAGAATTTGCTCGAATAGTTGAATATACCAATTTTGCTATGTCTAATGAAGAAACGCGTTATAATCTCAATGGCATATATATGCATGTAAAAGAGAAAAAATTCTGTGCTGTGGCAACTGATGGGCATAGATTATCTATAGCATCAACTGTTCTATCTAAAGAAGCTGCTGAATTTGGTGTTATTGTACCGCGTAAAACGGTTAGCGAGTTGTTAAAAATTGTTAAAGACGCAAAAAATATCCAGTCAGAATTATCTATATTTCTTTCAAGTAACAAGATAAAGTTTAAGTGCAATAATTTAATTCTAATTTCTAAATTAATTGACGGTACCTTTCCTGAATATTCTTCGTTTATTCCAGTTGATAATGAAAATAAACTAACAATAAGCACTAAACTTCTTGCTGGCGCTATTGACCGTGTAGCAACTGTTACTGTGGACAAATTCCGTGCTGTTAAAATGTCGATTGATAATAAAGTGATGGAAATCACAGCTTCTGGTGAAGCTAAGGGAGCTGCTAGTGAAAATTTATTGTTTTCTGAGGAAAATAATAACTATTGTAGCTTTTCTGGAAGTGAAGTGAGTATTGGTTTTAATCCCAAATATATTAGTGATGTACTTGGGGCAATTAATGAAGATAAAGTAGATATTTATTTTAAGGATGCTTTCTCTCCTGTGCTTATTAAAACCACGCAAAACCCTGAAGATAGCTTTGTTGTTATGCCTGTAAAAGTTTAACAGCTTAGTTGAGGAGGGTAAATGTCTAAAATTCATTCAAAAGACGAATATTTGCGTAAGGAAAAAGCTTTTCATTTGATGAGTTTATCTGCTTCTGCTAGTTCAAATTCAGCTTTTGCACAGCAAGTTGATTCACTGGGTTTTAAATTACTTCCAGAATACTCTCATGGTGATTTATCTAAACCTAGATTTTGTTGCACTACAGTACAAAACAAGGAAAATCCTAAAGAAGTTTTTTTGCTAAATAGAGGTTTACCTTGGGAAAAAATGAATTTTTGGGGATGCCTTGAAGAACTTCCAGATATAATAGCTGCTACTAGGGCTAAAAAGCCAGAAGATACACATTTTTTAGAAAAAAAATTATATGATATACGAAGAGATAAAGACCTTGAAAAAATAACTGTAATTGGCCATTCGAGAGGAGCGTTGGTGGTTGATCATACAGCAGATGTACCGGAGATTGCATCATCGCAATATACCTCCGTGCTTACGTTATCTGTTGAATCACCAGGAGTTAGCTGGCTTGATGTTCGAAATCCTGATTACATTGAGTATATATCAGATTTTCATAGTATAATAAATTCTTGCGGAACTCCTTCATCTAAAAATCCAATAGCTATTCAAAATACACCTAAAAATATTATGGGTAGAGAATTTATAGAGTTAGGTTTTGAGCTTCATGGTATACAAAGCTTATGTGATAACTTTTCTTCTCAATCCGTTTTACCCACCAGGCCTGCATGCTTTTCCTATGCATATAAAGACTTTATAAGCAGAGGTGGTAAGCCTAGTATACAAGCAGCTATAGCTGTAAAAAGCGGAAATATCATCAAAAATATGTCGACAGTACCAGCGACTATATGTGGCTTATTAGTTGATGCAGTGAGGCCAGATAGTTACTCTAGCGAGGAAAGTAATTTTTGGAGTGATTTAGAAGATTGGTTTGAAATAGGTTTAACAGGTTTGGCTATGGAATACTTCTTTTGAAGTGATTATAAACTGGTGGGCGGTAGAAGATTCGAACTTCCGACCTCTACGATGTCAACGTAGCGCTCTAACCAACTGAGCTAACCGCCCGACTAAAGAGTTAAGTCATCGCTTTTTTACTCTGTATTTGCTTTAAATTCAAGGATTTAATTTGCCAATAGATAAAAAATACCATAAAAATTAGGAAAAGCATTGAGGTGTAAATGAAGTTGTCAGAAAAGTTGTATAACCATAACAATAAAGTCACGATAGCTTTAGATGGACCATCAGCCGCGGGAAAGGGATTGATAGGTACGATGCTAGCGCAAGAATTCACCTTAGTTTATGTGCAATCTAGCATAGTTTACCGTGGACTTGCTTATGTTTGCATGCAAGAAAATATTCTACCAGAGGATGTTGATAATGTAATAAAGATATCATCTAGTGTAGATGTTATCTCAAGAGCAAAAGGCATTGATTTAAATGTTGAAAGATTAGGGGACATTGCTTCTAAAATATCTGTGTTACCTGAAGTGCGTGCCAATTTAGGAACTTACTTACAGCGACTTATAAAGAATACTCCTAGAATTATTATGGAAGGACGGGATATTGGTACTGTTATTGCTCCTAATGCGGACTTAAAAATTTTTATTAACGCAAATGTTGAGATAAGGGCTGAGAGACGATATAAACAGTTGCTTTTGGAAGGAAAAGACTGTACACTTGGCGACGTTTTGGATCTATTGAAAAGTAGAGATGAGCGGGATAGATTACGCAGCGCTGCTCCCCTTAAAGCCGCTGATGATGCATTTATTATTGATGCGAGCTATCTTACTCCTGCAGAAATTATTCAAGACATAAAAAACTTTGTTGGTAAGTAAATCACTATTAAGTCCTAATGCCATTAGATTTACTTGCTGTTATTAATTTAGAATTTGACTAAAATTTGGCATTATTTAGTCGTTATTGATATATTTATGAAAGCTAATAAAAAAAGATTTATTCCTCAACTAGCAGATTTCACTCCATCAACAGAAGATTTTGCAAAATTACTTGAAAGTGTAGATACCTCTCACGTAAAAGAAGGATCAGTAGTAAAAGGGCAAGTCGTTGATGTAGGCCAAGAAGTAATTATTGTTGATGTTGGTTTAAAAAATGAAGGGCGTATAGCTGTTAGTGAATTCCAGACAGTGAAAGGTGCAGAACTACCAAAAATTGGTGATATAGTTGATGTATACGTTGAAAGAGTAGCGGGTAGAAGAGGCACAGTCCTTAGCAGAGAAAAAGCAATCCGTGAAGATTCTTGGGTTAAACTTGAAGAAATATTTGAAAAACAAGAAAATGTTACTGGTATTATCTTTGGCAGAGTTAAAGGTGGCTTTACAGTAGATCTAGATGGCGTTGTAGCATTCTTACCTGGAAGCCAAGCGGATGTTAGACCAATTAAAGATCCAACATCTATTATGGATATTCCTCAGCCATTCCAAATATTAAAAATGGATAGGAAGCTTGGGAACATCGTTGTGTCAAGAAAAGCGATACTTGAAGAATCTCGTTCTGAAGCAAGAGAAGAAATGCTTGCACAAATTAAAGAAGGTGATGTACTTGATGGTGTTGTAAAAAATATTACAGATTACGGCGCATTCGTTGATTTAGGTAGTGTAGATGGTCTATTACACGTTACTGATATCTCATGGAGCAGAATTAATCACCCATCAGAGGTATTATCTTTTGGCCAAGAAATTAAAGTAGTTGTAATCAAATTTAACGAAGATACAAAGCGAATTTCTTTAGGTATGAAGCAATTAGATGCTAACCCTTGGGATAATATTACAGAAGAAATTCCAGTTGGCAAAGTAATGAATGGTAAAGTTACAAATATTGCTGATTATGGCGTGTTTATTGAGCTTAAAGATGGAATTGAAGGGCTAGTACATTCTTCGGAAATATGTTGGGGCAAGACTAATCAAAATCCTAAAAAGCTTCTAACTATAGGACAAGAAGTTGAGTTTGTGATCCTTGATGTTGATATTGACAGACATAGAATTTCTTTAAGTATTAAAAAATGCCAAGATAATCCTCTTGTTAAATTTGCACAGGATAATCCGGTTGGTAGTATAATCAAAGCTCCGATTAGAAATATCACTGATTTTGGTATGTTCGTTGCGATTGATGTTAATACAGACGGAATGATTCACGAATCCGACCTAAACTGGGATGGTAATGGAGCTGAGCTTCTAAAAAATTACACTAAAGGTGATGAAGTAGAATGTAAAGTTTTGAGCATTGATGTAGATAAAGACAGAGTAGCTTTAGGGGTTAAGCAATTAACTGCCGATCCTTACGAAGGTCAAGTTGATGAGTACAAGAAGAATATGGTCGTTACTTGTACCGTTGTTGCAGTAAGTAATGATGGTTTAGAAGTAAATGTCGATGATAAAGCTACTGGCTTTATTAAGAAAATTGACCTTTCCTCTGAAAGATCAGAGCAGAAAACTGATAGATTTGTAGAAGGTGATAGACTTGACGCAAAAGTTATTACGGTTGATAAAGCAAGCCGTAAACTATCATTATCTGTAAAAGCTCTTGAAATGGACGAGCGTGATAAAGCTATCAAAGAATATGGTTCTACTGATAGTGGTGCTAGCCTTGGAGATATCTTAGGTGCGGTACTTGAAGAAGGCAAAAAATAATTGCTAATTTCGTTATAAGACCTCATTTTGCAATTTGTTTTGCAAGTGGGGTCTTATATTATTTATACCTATAAGATAATATAAAGATATGGATAGTATTTTAATTCGTGGTGGAAAACCTTTAATTGGTGAAATCACTATAAGTGGTTCTAAAAATGCGTCTTTGCCGCTTATGGCCGCGTCTTTATTAACTGAACAAACCTTAGAACTAACTAATATCCCTCAGTTATCTGACATTGACACCATGAAACAGCTTTTAGCTAATCATGGTGCAGTTATAGACTCAAATATACAAACTGATGATAGCCTAACATTACGATTATCTTCAAAATCTATTGATAATTATCTTGCCCCATATGATATTGTACGAAAAATGCGTGCATCTATCTGGGTTCTTGGACCACTACTAGCTAGATTTGGTGATGCTAAAGTTTCGTTGCCAGGTGGATGTGCTATTGGAGCTAGGCAAGTTGATTTGCACATAGCAGTTATGGAAGCTATGGGAGCAACTATTGAAATTGAAAAAGGTTATATTCACGCAAGTGTAAAAGGGCGCCTTAAAGGTTGCCACTTTTCTTTTTCTAAGCCGTCTGTTGGCGCTACTATAAATGCTATTTTATCTGCAGTTTTGGCAGAAGGCGAAATGCATTTGTCAAATTGCGCACGCGAACCAGAAATTGTTGATTTATGTCTTTGCTTAAATCAGATGGGTGCAGAAATTAGCGGTATTAATACGAGTGAACTAATAATAGTTGGTAAAAAAGAACTATCTGGTACTAGTTACAGGGTTTTACCAGATCGGATTGAAGCTGGCACATATATGATAGCCGCAGCTGCGACTAAAGGTGATATTAAATTGCTTGGTATTAATTATGATATAGTAGAAAATCTAGCATCACGAATGAAGGAAGCAGGTGTACATATAGAGTCCGGTAAAAATTATATTCACGTTAAACATAATGGAGCTATCAAGGCAGTAAATATCTCAACTCAGCCATATCCTGGATTTTCAACTGATTTACAGGCCCAGTTTATGTGTTTAATGGTGTTTTCCTCAGGTTCATCTATGATTTCAGAAAATATTTTTGAAAATCGTTTTATGCATGTACCTGAATTATGTAGAATGGGAGCAAATATTATTATAAATGGCAATAATGCTATAGTAAAAGGTGTTGATCATTTAACTGGCGCAGAAGTAATGGCAAGTGATTTACGTGCTTCAGTATCACTTATTATTGCTGGTTTATGCGCAAAAGGAGAAACTAAAGTCAGAAGAATTTACCATTTAGATCGTGGTTACCAATCGTTAGAGAAAAAATTAGCTAATTGTGGAGCTGATATTTCACGTATTATTGGTGACGTAGTTTAACATAATAAAGAAGACATGACAAAAGAAGACATGACAAAAGAAGCTATTATTATTGACGGCAAAAAAATTAGTGAGCAGATACTTGCTGATTTAAAATGTAAAATAGAAGCGGGTAATGTAATAGCTAAATTAGCTATTATTCTTGTCGGTAATGATCCAGCAAGTAAAATTTATGTACAAAATAAAATTAAAGCTGCTCAGAGAGTTGGTATACTCACTGAGCTTAAGAATTTTGATAGCAATATCACGGAAAAGCAATTACTCAAGGAAATCACAGCATTAAATATAGATCAAGCAGTTTCTGGAATTATTATACAGATGCCATTACCTGAACATATTAGCAAGTTTAAGGTAGTTATGGCAGTGGACCCTATGAAGGATGTTGATGGATTTCATCCTATAAATGTTGGTATGCTATATAGCCCATATGAGCATGGTTTTGTACCTTGTACTGCTCGTGGCTGTTTGGAACTAATTAGATATTGTGAAAATGATTTACAAGGAAAAAATGTTGTAATCATTGGACGCTCTAATATTGTTGGAAGACCTCTTGCTGCATTATTACTAAAAGAAGATTGTAGTGTTACTATATGTCATTCAAAAACAAAAAATCTAGCAGATATTACTTCTAAAGCAGATATCGTTATTTCAGCAATCGGTAAACCTGGGTTCTTAACCAAAGAATATTTTAATTCTAATAGTATAGTAATTGATGTTGGTATTAATAGAATAATATCTCAAAATAAATGTGAGCTAGTTGGTGATGTTGATTTCCAATCTGTAAAAGATAAGGTAAAGTATATTACACCAGTGCCTGGTGGCGTTGGCCCTATGACAGTAGCATATTTACTAGTTAATACTTATGCTGCAAAAATAGAATTAGATAAATTATAAATACTTATATGGATCATGACTTAGTTGTAGCGATAAAAAAACTTATAACAATGGCAGGTCACATAGCAGTTGAGGCTAGAGAAAATGGAATAAAAGTTGAATGGAAAGAAGATAATTCTCCAGTCACTGATGCTGATAAAGCCATTTCACAATATATTTTTGATGGTTTAGTTAAGCTAACTCCAGAAATTCCTGTAATTTGCGAAGAAAGACCTTTAGTTTCAATAGATAAAGATAAACAATTTTGGCTTGTAGATCCCATTGACGGTACTCGTAGTTTTATTAGCAATAAAGATAGTTTTACAGTAAATATTGCTTTAATTGACAAGAGAGAAGCTATCTATGGATTTATTTATCAGCCGACTAAGGGAATCTTATACTTTACCGATGAAAATAAGCAGTTTTGTATTGAACAAAATGGTAAATTTTTAGCCCAAAATACTCATGGTGAAGATGGATTCGTTGCTATAGTAAGTTCAAATAATTTTAATTCCATGACTTCAGACTATCTCAAAAAAAATAACTTTGTGGAAGTAATATCTGTTCCAAGCTCCTTAAAACTATGCCTAATAGCAGAAGGAGTAGGGGATGTATTTCCTAAATTCGGTACGACTATGGAATGGGATATAGCAGCAGGGCATGCCTTAATAAAATCAGCTGGTGGTGATATTCATCTACCAGGTGGTGAACTAATGTTATATGCAAAAGAGAATTTTCAAAATCCACATTTTATAGCTGCCAACAAAAAATGGTTGGCAATTTAGTATATAATTCTGCAGCAATGTCTTGGGTACCCATAAATATGGGGTCTGTTGCAAATAGAAAAGTAGTTATAAAATCATCTAGGGAAGTTAGTCTAATTTTTAAAAAACCAATAGATTATCAGTGATAATTCGAATTTCACCTTGAACACCTTGATTATATTTCCTTTTTTAAACATTTGCATTATCTCAAATCCCTTAATAGTAGCATAAGCGGTTTTCATAGATTTAAACCCCAATGTTGGCTTGATTAAGCGTTTGAGTTTGCCATGATCAGATTCAATATATTATTGAGATATTTGACTTGCCTATGCTCTAGCTAGATCGAACATTTGCCATAGGCTTTCAGTTCTTTAATTGCTTTTCCATAAGCTGGATTCTTATCAGTATTGATAGATATTGGATGTGAATAATCGGGTATGAATTTAAGAGCCTTACCAAAAAAACGCTTGGCTACTTGGCTGCTACGGGTTCTTGATAAGTAGAAATCAATTGTATTACCTGCTTTATCTAGAGCTCTATAGAGATCACCCATTTACTTTAACCTTCACGTACGTCTCGTCAACTCCCCAGCTAAGACCAAGCCTAGGCTTCCAATACCATTTAAGTTTATTTTAAGAATTAATAGTGAATATTTCGTATTGTGGAGAGCGGTTGACTCTGATGGCTATAAACTGGATGTGTTTCTACGGAGGCGTAAGAACAAAAACCGCAATACGTTTTTAACACGCTTATTAGGCAGTTAGTTATCCTGCTCCACGAGTGATGATCACAGATAAGCTTGAGATCATATATAAAACCAATACGTAGTATGTGCTCTAAATCTGATCACCGCTCACATAAAGGATTAAATAATAAAGTTAAAAATGCTCATCAGCCTACTCGTAGAAAAGAAAAAATAGCCATTAAATTCAAATCTCCCCAGTGTGTACAAAGTACATTATCATTAATTAACTTTGATAACAGATGCGACAGAACCAGAATAAATTCAATTATTTTTAATCAGATAAATATTGAATATTAGCAACCTTAGAGCTGTAAGTTTGCTTAATCTCTTCCGGAGAGGTTAAACCATTAACATTAGTGAGAATAAGAGAGCCCTTTCCTTTACTAAAATCATTTCTAAAATCATATATCATACCAAATACTACTAATTCACCAGAAGCAATTTTACTCTCGTATTTATTAATTGCTATAGAAACCTGAGTGTTTACATTTTCAATAATAGCGTCGTTTAAATCTTTTGATGACAGTTTTAAGGTGGATAGCTCTTCATCTATAGCAGGGATTTCTGTTGTTATTTTAGCAAGAGATGCCTCAACAGCTCCACAACCAGAGTGACCCACGATTACAAGATATGGGGTGTTTAGAACTTGTACGCCATAATCAATTGATCCTTCGCTGGTTATTAACTGATTTCCAATATTACGAATTACAAAAACCTCATTTTGTGGGGTTGGGCTATGTGAAAGCATATGAACCCTTGAATCAGAGCAACCTAAATGCGTAGATTTTGGAGATTGGGTATTTTTAAATTCACTAAAGAACTCATTAGGGTGCTCTTCTTTAAAATTTTTGTTAGCATCAAATACTTCATTTAAGTACTCGATGGTTGCATTATCCTTGTTGGCATTTTGATTTTCTCCATAGCTGTTAGACATTGCCAGCAATAATGTAGTCATAATTAATATTAATTTTGCTATAAATTTCATTTTATTTCTCAATAATACTTGAATATAGCAAGTCTATACTAGGATTGATGAATAAATAGTTAATAAAGTCAAGATTTTAGCGTATACATTACAGTCTCTATTGAAAATAGAAATATGATATGAGCTTTTTTCTAGTCCGTGTATATCTTAAAAAAGACAATATAGTTTAGCTCTTCCGTATTTCCTGGGGTGTAGCAATCAATTTAAATATGGGTTATAGTAATATGTATAAATTATATAATCCTCAATAATAGTCATCAAAATGTCCAATTTTGGGTGTAATTACAGAAACTGGGGTAAATGGCACTGTCCATTTGATTGTGTAAATTCTGATAAGTTATAATAAACAAAATTATAATTTAAGAGGAAAAGAATAGGCTCTTTGATCAAGGTTTGCAACAGAGCCCGCACTTTTATATTACACCACCAAATTCTGGTGGTCCATTTGGGGATAATGAGCAGAAGAAACGATTTATCTCGGATTGTAGATCTAGAAATTGATCTTTTCCTTGGCAACTAATTTTTGCATCAAATAGAGTATAACTTATAATGTCATGTAAGTGCATTCTATACCTCACTATTTAATTAAAAACAGTGTATACACTGAACAAAATAATGTGTATACACTTATAAATTTATCAATTTGTAATAAGAATTTCAATAGCAAATCAAATTATTTTTGACTAAATTAAAAAATAAATTTCTTCTTATGTAAGCAATACAAAAAAACCAGGTTTTTTTGCAAAAGAGGTATTCTTAATTATACAACTATAAAAATGCCTCTTTGCGCAGTAACAATAATTATAATTTATTCAGCACCCATCTCCACTACATCTTCACCCAAAAGCACGGGGGTAGAAAACTCCGCCACGCCAGGACAAACGTTGCAACTAGGACAACTACCCCTCAGCATGAGCATAGGAGAGCACGCTCATATCCTAGCCCAGCAAAGCCCAAAAGCATTGTCTAATTTGAAAGGCCTAAGGAATTAAAATAATTTAGTTATTATAATTAATCAGCAAGCTCAACACCTAAAAGTTGGCAGTCTTCGTATTCAAATATGGTACAGATTTCATGAAAACCATGTCCATGAGCTAAAACTGCTAAATGTTCTAAGACCCGTTCTACAGACGGTGTAATGTCATAACTAGCATGATCACTATATGTAACATTAACATAGTCATCATATTGTTGAATAATTGCTGTTACTTGAGGTACATTATTAGACTCAACAGCCGTAGTTAATGTAGGAGATAACCCGTCTATCATTTCAAGAAGTTCAGGAAAATCTTCTTCTTCTGACTCTTCTGACTCTTTTGACTCTTCTTCTGACTCTTGAGCATCTTGGTACTCCAGTATATCAGCTATTTCATCAAAGCCCATTGCATCAGCTAAAACTCCGAGATGTTTTAAACGAACTGCAATAGCTGGTGTAAAAGCGTAACCCATATGATCAATATATGTAGCATCAACATAGTCATTATATTGTTGAATAATTGCCGATACCCGAACTACATCTCCAGCTCTAACTGCTAGATCTAACGCAGGAGATAAAGCATCTATCCTCGCTATAAGTTCAGGAAATTCAACTTGCACTTCTTGAACTGGCGCAACTTTTTGTCTTTTGGCACTTTTTTCTTCTGGAGCTTCTTTTTTTTTCATAATTTATATTAATGTTAATGTTAAAAACCATTGGCTTGTCACAACGAACACAATAAAAGAAAGTGTTATTATTGCAAGAAGATTTTCTTCTTTATCCCTCAGAGTGCAAATTTTAGAATGCCTTTATAAAGGGTGTTTTACACTTATTAGTTTGCAAAATACGCCGCTGCTTTTAATATTTGACACTCAGACTTTACTATTTGCAACAGCACCATTTTTTATTTTGTTTATTGTTTAGCTCTATTGAAATGCATTGCAGCAAAGTCCCAATTTATCATATGTTTTAAGAAGATTGATACATAGTCTGGACGTTTATTACGGTAATCTATATAGTATGCATGCTCCCAAACGTCACATGCGATTAACGGCGAGATATTTTGAGTGATTGGAGTTTCTGCATTTGCAGTTTTCATGATAGATAATTTACCATTACTATATACAAGCCAAGCCCATCCGCTGCCAAATTGTGTTAGTGCGGCTTGAGTGAATTGGTTGGCAAACTCTTCATACGAACCAAAGTCTTTTTCGATTTGCACCAATATATCACCTGATGGCTTACCGCCTGTATTTGGTTTAATAGAATGCCAAAAAAATGTGTGGTTCCATATTTGTGCTGCGTTATTAAAAATAGCAGTATTACCATTAGCTGCAGTGGCAATAATTTGTTCCAGATCCATACTGGTCATTTCTTTATTATCTTTAAGTAAGTTATTCAAATTTGTCACGTAAGCATTATGATGCTTTTCATGATGAAATTCAAAAGTTTCAGCTGAAAAATGCGGTGTAAAGGCATCTTTTGCAAATGGTAATTCTGGTAGTGAAAATGGGTATTTTTCTTGATTTGAATGGTTACAATAGGTCATCTAATTTCTCCTTAATTTTATATATTATAAAGCGCTACATACCGTGCGCATTTCGTCTAAGTCACCGCTGCAATGTAATATTATATTACAACCAGCTACCAAGCTCAGTTTAGTAGTTTTAGCAAGACTTTCAAGGAATTCTGGTTTTAGTTCAGTTAATTTCTTTTGGCAAATTTCAATTATTAAAGCATTACCTACCTGTGCTGTATTGATTCCTAATAATTTATTTAGGTCTTCTGCATATAGTTCTTTCCATTGTCCTTCTTTTTCGGCAATATTGATAACTTTTTTTAGTATAGCATTTTTTTTGCCAATCGTGCCATGCAATGCATACATACATATGTCATCAGATACTAACTTACCTTTAAAACCAATCTTTTCACGAATATACTGGATTACAATAGAGGAGGTAGTTGCTGTATTTTTTGGATCCAAAGCAGTGTATATAATATGTGCGGTCATTCCCCAGACTTTCTCTTGGGCAAGCTCCCTGAATACTTTAAAATCTGTTTCTACCAGTGTTTCAAGTTTTGTCTCAATTGTTGGCAATTCAAAATGACTATCAACTATTGCTCGCCCGTGACCTGGTATATGCTTGATAAATGGTAAGCCGCCTGAGTGATGAATGCCACTAATAGCTGATCTACATAAATCTATTACTTTATCAGCATTATCACCAAAACTTCTATCACCAATTACATCACTAGCTTTTGGATATAATATATCGCATACAGGTGCGCAAGGTGAGTCTATTCCTAATGATTTTAAATCTGCCATAAGGTCGATATAGTTTGCTTTTAACTCATGCTTGGCTTGTAATCTATTATCATCATAGATTGCTGCAAAATGTTCTGCGCATGGATAGATGTTTTTGGTAATAGGTGGCTTTATTCTAGCTACTTTACCACCTTCTTGATCCACTAATATCAAAACTTTCCTATCTGGATACAGGTTCTTTAAAGACTTGGTTAATTCAATAAGTTGAGGTCTTGACTCGATGTTACGAGAAAATAAAATAAAGCCAACGGCTTCATTTTCTTTAAATAATTGAGTTTCTTCCTCTGATAACAAGGTAGAAGCAAGGCCAAATATTATAGGTTTTATTTTGTTCTGCATATATATATTTAAGCTTGAGTATGAGATCGTTCTAGATTACCAACACTAGAAAATTTATCAATATAATAAAGTCGTACATTACCTACTGCGCCATTACGATGTTTAGCTATTAAAATTTCTGCTATATTATGAGCTTTGTCTAGTTGCTCTTGCCATTCTGAATATTTGGGATCCCCAGGCATTGGTTCTTTACGTTTTAGGTAATATTCTTCTCTATATAAGAACATCACTAAATCTGCATCTTGTTCAATAGAGCCAGATTCTCTCAAATCAGAAAGCATAGGGCGCTTGTCGTCTCTTTGTTCAACGGCTCTCGATAATTGCGATAGGGCAATCACAGGTATATTGAGCTCTTTTGCAATAGCTTTTAAGCCTTGTGTTATCTCGGATATTTCTAAAACACGATTATCAGATTTACCAGACCCACGCAAAAGTTGTAAATAATCTACAAATAAAATTCCTAAATTATTTTTGCGTTTTAATTTTCTGGCGCGCGCGCGGATTGCTGCGATAGATAAAGCTGGAGTATCGTCAATAAAAAATGGCATTTCAGATAATTCAGAGGCGGCCTTCCTTAAGTCATTATAATGTTCTTCATTTACCTTACCATTACGTAAGTTAGTAGAATCTACTCGTGCTATCATGGATAATAAACGGCTAGCTAGCTGTTCGGATGACATTTCTAGCGAGAAAAAACCTACAGAAGGTGGTTTTTCTCCTTCTTTAGTCTTTGCCAGCAAAGCCCGACATGCATTAAGAGCAAAATTAATAGCAAATGCAGTTTTACCCATAGAAGGGCGTCCGGCAATGATTACTAGGTCGGAATTTTGAAAACCAGAGAGTTTATTATCTAAATCCATTAGACCAGTTGAAATACCCGTAACATGATCTTTGTTTTTCATCGCACGATTAATGCTTTCAAGAGAGCTTGTTATAGACTCTCTCATTGCAACGAAGCCCTTTTCATTCATTCCTTCGCTAGCAAGGTGGTATAGCTTTGTTTCTGCTTCTTCTAGTTGATCAGAAGCTGATTGCTCTAGAGTGGAGTTGTAGGAATCATTTACAATGCTTTCACCAATAGTAATCAGACTTCTCTTTATTGCTAGATCATAGATTATTTTACCATAATCATAAGGATTAATGACTACCATAGCTATGGTAGTCAGTTTTATTAGATACTGATCACCATTAGCTTCCTTATACATTGGTTCTTTTTCTAGCATGGATTTAAGCGTAACCGTAGTTGAAGTTAGCCCTTTTTCTGTTAGAATTTCGATTGCATTATAAATTTTTTGATGTAGTGGCTCATGAAAATGTTCGGCTCGTAAAAACTCGCTTACTTGTTCAATCAAGTCACTATTAATGATAACAGCTCCTAGAAGCATTTGTTCAGCATAAAAATTTGCTGGTAGTTTTCTCTCTAAGTTTTGTTCTGCGGCTGTTATTGTTGCAAGCATTAGATGTCCCTTAGAAATTTATCTGCTTCTAGTGCTGCCATGCACCCGGTCCCAGCAGCAGTGACGGCTTGACGATATATTTTATCTTGAACATCACCTGCAGCATATACCCCTGCGATGTTAGTTGCTGTAGAATCTGGAGCTGTAATGATATAGCCCTCACTATCCATGTTCAGTTGATCTTTAAACATTGCTGTATTTGGTTTGTGGCCAATAGCCACAAACACTCCATCACATGTTAAGTCTGTAAATTTTTCAGTTTTTACGTTTTTTAAACGCACTCCGTTGACAGATTTTGGATTGTACGTGCCTACTACTTCTTCTAAGATATGTTCCCAAATTACTGATATTTTGCTATTTGCAAATAATCTTTTTTGCAATATTTGTTCTGCGCGGAATGTATTTTTACGATGTACTACATGCACTTTACTTGCATGATTTGTTAGATATAGAGCTTCTTCTACGGCAGTATTACCACCACCAATAACTACGACTTCTTTACCTTTATAGAAAAATCCATCACAAGTAGCACAACCAGAAACACCGAATCCTTGAAACTCTGTTTCAGAATCTAACCCAAGCCATTTTGCTTGTGCACCTGTGGAAATTATCAAGCTATCAGCTTCATAGATATCTCCAGATGAGGTGTGTACTTTAAAAGGTCGTTTCGATAATTCTACTTTTTCAACATAGTCATGTATTAATTTTGCACCAACATGTTCTGCTTGTTTTTCCATTTCCTGCATCAGCCACGGTCCTTGTATTGTTTCTGCGAAGCCAGGGTAGTTTTCCACGTCGGTAGTGATGGTTAATTGTCCTCCTGGTTGCATACCATGAATTAATATTGGCTCTAAGGACGCGCGTGCAGCATAGATAGCGGCGCTAAGACCAGCAGGGCCAGAGCCAATAATTAAAACTTTAGTTTTGATAGTAGAATTTGTCATATTATATTAATTTTTTATATTATAATTGATGTTATATATCTTGCAGGAAAATTGTTGCCATAATCGGCATATATAGTAAAACAAATATCAAGGAAAGTAAAACTGCAGCAGCAACTTTTTCTGGATGAATCTTATATAGTGATGCTAATACGATAGTATTTGTAGCCATTGGCGCAATAGATAACATTTGTAGGGCGTTATAATAGTTGGCATCATACCATCCTAATACAAATCTATCTAATAGAATGAATAAGTTGAAAAGAATAGGGTAGAACAAAAATTTACTAGCAAAAGCAGCTCCGGTAAATTTAAGATCAAGTTCGAATTCTTTGATTTTAGAAAGCGCTAAACCAATAGTCACCATACCTAAAATTGAAAATGCACCTTTCATATTACTGACAAATTCATCAAATACGTTAGGTAATTGAAAGCCTGCAAGGCTTAAGATGCAGCCAAAGAAGAATGCATTTAGTATAGGCAGGCGTATTACTTTTAGTACACTTTCCTTGAAAGTACTTATACTACGTGCACAAAAATAACAACCAACAGAAGCTTCATAAATGGCAATTCCAATTAGACCTAAAGCGTAAATACTTAATGTATAATCGTCGAATAAAGTGGTCGCAATTGGTAAAACAACATAACCACTATTACCGGTTCCCGCAGAAAGTGCCAGAATATTTCTGTGCGAATCTTGCCATATTTTACCATATAGCCAATAACTAAAGAATCCTAATGTAGTAGCTAACAAGAATGTAACTAAAGTAATTCCTAATGAGCTAAATGTCAGGTTAGCGCTGGTTGGAATAGCAAAAAAGACGATTGGCGCAACAAAATAAAAAAGCAATGAAGTTATGCTATCTTTCTCTACATTTGAGAATTTACCAGATAGAAAGCCAATCAATACGCTTAGTAGCGATGAAAAGACCTTGAAAAAAACTAAACTAAATATAGCCATAAAATTTAAGTTATGAATTAGAAAGAAATTTCTATGATTAGATCTACATTATAACAACATAGCACTAATCAATCCACCTAAATAAATTTATATAGATTGCTTCTACAAGACAAATTGTAAATTTTTATAAAAAACTCTTGAATTATGGGGCATATGTTATATATTGTACACCTTGAAAAGAGCTTTTATAATAGCTTATTGTAGAAATTGGAGATAATCACATGACTGAAATATTAACTCTTGCGGCAGAAATGCGCGAAGAAGTAGGAACTGGAGCAGCTAGAGCCCTTAGAAGAAAAGGAATGGTCCCTGCAACTATTTATGGGGCAGGTAAAACTCCAATATCAATTGCTATTGAAGAAAAAGAAATTACTAAGCATTATAGAAGACCACAATATATCTCACAGCTTATACAATTTGAGATTGGTCAAAAAAAATATAAAGTTTTACCAAAAGCAATTGAATTAAACCCATTAACTGAAATAGTGCGCCATGCTGATTTTGTATTTTTGGATGAAAAAATGCAAAAAATGCAGGTACCGGTTGTCTATACAAACAAAGAAACTTGTATTGGTATCAAAAGAGGTGGTTATTTTAATACAGTTAGAAGACTGCTTACAATTTTATGTCCTGTAGATAAGTTACCAAGAAAAATAGAAATTAATATAGAAGATATGGGAATTGGAACTTCTATAAAAGCTAAGGAAGCAATTCTTCCTGAAGGTGCAAAGCTTCTAGAAAATCCAGAGCTTGTAATTGCTTCTATCATTGGTAAAAGAGGTAAAACTGATGCTCTAGATGAAGAGTCTGATGCAGCCCCTGCAGCTAAAACTGATGCTAAAGCTGTTGCAAAACCAGCTGCGAAATAGTAATGATGCTCATTGTAGGACTTGGTAATCCAGGTGCAAACTACAAAAATACCCGACATAATGTTGGTTTTATAGCGGTCGATTTAATATCGAACCGCTATAATTTTACTTGGATCTCTAAACCTAAATTTAATGCAGATTTAGCGATTGGAGAATGCGAGCTTGGGAAAGTGATTTTATGTAAACCAAATACATTTATGAACTTATCTGGTGCTGCAGTGCAACAAATTGCCTCATTTTATAAAATACCCTTAGATAAAATTATTATTTTCCATGATGACGTTGATATAGCTCTGGGGAAAGTTAAATATAAAATAGGTGGTAGTTCGGGTGGTCATAATGGTTTAAAGTCTATTGATAGTCATATTGGGGCAGCTTATCATCGCATAAGAGTAGGGATTGGACGCCCAGAACATGCAAACCATGATATATCTGATTATGTATTAGGCACCTTTAATCGTAACGAGGCAGACCTTTTGTCAGAGCGTTTAACTGTTGTTATCAATAATCTTCTATTACTGCTAGATAAAGACCTGGAAGGCTTTAAGGCTCAGGTTGCTTTCTGATACAAAAGCTCATAAATTATCTATTTATTTATAGCATGTTTTTTATAATTATGCTAGATTACTGGCATATATAAACATATTAATCATTATGACTTTAAAATGTGGAATTGTAGGGTTGCCTAATGTTGGTAAATCCACTTTATTTAATGCCTTAACAGCAAGTAGTAAGGCAGAAGCTGCAAATTATCCATTTTGCACTATAGAACCTAATACGGGTACCGTTCCAGTGCCTGATCAACGATTAGAGCAATTAGCAGTAAATGCAAACTCTGCTAAAATATTACCAGCCTTTATAGAGTTTGTGGATATTGCAGGCTTAGTTAAAGGAGCTAGTACGGGCGAAGGACTTGGCAATAAATTCCTATCTCATATTAGAGAGGTCGATGCTATCATTCATGTGCTACGTTGTTTTGAAGATGAAGATATAACACACGTACATGGTAAAATAGACCCGGTTGAAGATGCAGAAGTAATCGAAACGGAATTAATTATTGCTGATTTGGAGTCGGTGGAAAAAAGGGTGGTTAATTTAACGAAGAAAGCTAAATCTGATAAAACATTACTTGCTCAACTTGATCTTTTAACTAAATGTAAAAAGGTTTTAGAGGAAGGGAAACCAGTTCGTTCAATGGAAGGAGAAGTAGATAAAAAGGAGTTAGCTAATTTGCAGCTACTTACTTCAAAGCCAATATTATATGTATCTAATGTTTTAGAAGCAGAAGCGGTAGAAGGAAATGCACATTCTCGCAAAATAGCAGAAAAAGCAGCTATAGAAGGCGCTAATAGTGTGGTTATTTCTTCTAAAATAGAAGCTGAAATTTCTATTTTAAATAGCAAAGAAGAGAAACAAGAATTTTTAGAAAGTCTAGGTTTAGTAGAAACCGGGTTAAGTAAAATTATTAAATCTGCTTATACTTTGCTAGACTTGAAATCATTCTTTACGATTGGCCCTAAAGAGGCTCATGCTTGGACATTTAATACTGGAGCTTTAGCTCCTAACGCTGCTGGTATAATACATACTGACTTTGAAAAAGGGTTTATTAGAGCTGAAATCATTGGCTGTAAAGAATATCTAGAGATTGGCAGTGAAGCGAAAGCCAAGGAGCTAGGTAAAATGCGTGTAGAAGGTAAAGACTATGAAATGCAAGATGGTGACGTTGTGCATTTTAGATTTAATGTATAGTCTATGAAAATAATAGGGCAGATTCCTCCGATTTTATTATATTTTTTAATATCTCTTTCTACCCTAACTGAGACTATATATTCTGCTGCTTTACCTGAAATAGCACAACAATTAAATACTTTAGGTAGTGTTGCTCAACTTTCCACTACGGCTTATTATATTGGTTTTGCTATTGGCATATTTACTCTTGGCAGAATTTCTGATATTTATGGACGACGTCCTGTAATCTTATTTGGTATTTCTTTTTATATTATTGCTACTTTTTTAATTAGCTTATCCACTAATATTGAATTTTTTATCACCATGCGCATATTCCAAGCATATGGAGCTAGTGTTGGTTCGGTAATAGCACAATCTATGGCACGGGACTCTTACAAAGGATGGGAGCTTTCGTATATATATGCTAGTGTTTCTATGATTATGTCTATTGTACCTTCTATAGGTTCAGCTATTGGAGGGTATATCATAGAATATTCGCAAGAGTGGCAATATATATTTCGCTTTTTAATTCTATTGGCAGGAACTTCGCTTTTAATTTATATCAAATTTTTACCTGAAACGAATGCTAATATAGGCTCTTCAAAGAGTTATAAATTTCGTGGCGTATTAAAAGCAGCGATGAAAGATAAAATATTACTTAGTTATGCTTTTATAGTTGGTGCTTATAATGGCGTTTGCTTTGGATTTTATATCCAGGCACCTTTTATTTTTATTGGTGATCTTAAGATGTTACCATCAGACTATGGTAAATTGTTTCTAATATTAAGTATAGCAAATTTATCTGGTGGATTATTATGTCAATATCTAATCAAAAAATTTGTTAACATCTTTAAAATTAAAATGCTAGGTCTTCTTTTAAGTTCACTAGGTTGCATAGGTCTCCTTGCTGGTACAACATTAATTACTGATAGTAGTAGCGTTTCTTTTGTGTCTGTTATGATCTTTATTCCGATGTCTATTCACCTTATGGGTCATGCTCTTATCGTACCTATGTTACTAAGGAATGCACTTGAGGATTATCAGAAGGTTACAGGCGCGGCGGGGTCAATTTTCGGCTTTTTGTATTATATGATTACTGCATTATTTAGTTTTATGATTTCTACTTTCTACAGTAATACAATAAATAATTATGCATATCTATTTGCTACGTTATTAGTTGTTTGCATCATCTTATTTTATAAGACATTAAAATGGCAAGATTCTGAAAAGATTTCTTTATATTAAAAAATACTTATATTGGGTATTATGTTAGGAAAGGGTCAAATGTAACGTAGGAATTTTGACCACGCACTTCTCGGTTTTGTTTAAATTATCATAAAGCGTAGTCCTTTTTACGTTAAAGGTTCGACAAATTGCTGATTTG
>Ga0209390_10003087_pt1 | contig 27706 bp, 25 predicted proteins | sample BON01_FD_187212 | JGI IMG/M metagenome (GOLD analysis project Ga0209390, IMG submission 187212) | Freshwater microbial communities from Lake Bonney liftoff mats and glacier meltwater in Antarctica - BON-01 (SPAdes) (version 2) | ecosystem: Environmental > Aquatic > Freshwater > Ice > Glacier...
TACACTCAGCTTCATTCGGATAAGTATTGAAAAATTCTACTAACTTCATATTACTAATTTTATACAAAGTTCGTGTCGGTGAACGTAAGCTAGTTACGTTCTACTGGTAAAGTTCACGATATGCATTTAAAATTATTATAAGGGTTCATGTCCCTAGATAAAGGAATATAATATTAACCAAATATTATCTTATTAATTTGTTTATAAATTTTCTTCGGCTATTCCAACTCCAATTTGTAGATTTGGTTTAGTGGAAAATTTAATTGTTACTAAAACAACAAGCTCAATGGACGTTGAAGATGGAATGGCAACATTATTCGTAGATTCTGAGGGTGTTTTAGTATCCAAAGTGAAAAAAGGAAATGTCTCTTTAAGGGAAATGGACGAAAATTACGTTCATTTAAAATCAATCACAAAAGGGACTTCAGTTTGCGGGATCATTGAAAGTCAATATATTTCAAGCTTTAATAAAGATTACATTCTCTATATTGAAAGAGAATACTCAAAAATTTATAAAGCTCTTGCGATTGTCGCACCTTCTGGCTGGATGCGTTTAAAATCTAAATACACACTCCGGTTTTCTAAAAGTAAATTCCCCATTAAACTATTCGCCAACAGCACTCAAGCTAAAATATGGCTTAAAAGTCATCTTTAGCGAAGAGTACTTGCACAAGAATTCTTATCAATAGTTAGTTTTGTTGTTTTCAAAGCACCAAATCCACCAAGAATATCAACACCGTTTTGAATACCATTCGCTTTCAAAATTGATAAGGCTATAACTGACCGATATCCTCCAGCGCAGTGTAAATAAAATGTATCTTCCTCTGGAAATTCATCCAAATACTTCTTTAGTTCATCAAGTGGAGTGTAATTGGCTCCAACAATATGCGCAGATAAGAATTCTCCTTCCTTGCGAACATCAAATAGAGGTAATTTAGTTGTGTTTAGTTTTTTTTCAAGCTCTTCGGCTGAAATTGAATTTATATCGTCTAAATTTCGACCACTTTCGGCCCATGCAGGAATACCACCTTTCAAATATCCTTTGATATTGTCAAAACCCACACGACTCAAACGAGTAATCGCCTCTTCCAATCGCTCTTGATCAACAACCAAAACTATTGGTGTTTTAGTATCCGCAATTATTGCTCCAACCCAAGGCGCAAATTGACCATCCAAACCAATGAATAAACTCCCTGGAATGTGAGACTTAGAAAATTCGCTTTGATGCCGCACATCTAGTAAAACCGAACCTTTCGTTTGAATTAACACTTCTAATGCTTCTGGAGATAACGGATTATTCCCCAGTTTAATTACATTTTCAATTGAAGTGTAGCCTTCTTTGTTCATTTGAACATTTAAAGGAAAATAAGCTGGAGGAGAAGCTAAGCCATCGGTCAATTCCTTGACAAACTCTTCTTTCGTCATGTTTGGGCGAAGCGCATAATTTGTTTGTTTTTGCTCACCCAATAAACCAATCGTTTCTTTGCTCATGCTTTTTCCACATGCAGATCCTGCTCCATGACCAGGATATACCGTAACGTTATCTGGTAAAGTCATGATTTTATTGCGCAAACTATCAAAAAGTGTTCCAGCCAAATCTTCCATGGTCATACTTTCAGCTTTCTGAGCTAAATCAGGTCTTCCAACATCACCCAAAAACAAAGTATCGCCTGAAAACAAAGCGTTTGGCTCACTATTTTCGTCTAATAACAAGTAGCAAGTGCTCTCCATTGTGTGGCCTGGAGTATGGATTACCCGAATTTTAGTATTACCCAAAATTAATTCTTCTCCGTCTTTCGCACTTTGTGATAAGAAATTTGTTTCTGCATTGGGTCCGAAAATTATCGGCGCACCAGTCATTTCAGATAAAGTTACATGTCCTGAAACAAAATCTGCATGAAAATGAGTTTCAAGGATATATTTGATTTTGGCTCCTCGTGATTCCGCTAAATCGATGTACTGTTGAACTTCGCGTAAAGGGTCAATAATGGCAACTTCATTATTGCTTTCGATATAATATGCTCCTTGAGCTAAACATCCAGTATATATTTGTTTTACTTCCATGATTGATTTATTATTACAAAGATAGGCATAGCAAATAAAAAAAGCAGTGATGAAATTTCATCACTGCTTTTTTTATGTCTTATTTGTCCCGTCCTAACATAGCGATACACTAAAACAATAGTGTAATGAAAACACCAGTAAACAAAGTAGGTAACAAGCGAACCCAGAAAGACTACTCTCTTTCTTTTAAATTACAATTAGTAGAAGAAATTGAACTAGGTTTTCTGACAAAAACTCAAGCCAAGATTAAATATGGCATTCAAGGTGATTCAACGGTGAGTAAATGGTTGCAAAAGTATGGTACATTTGATTGGGAGCATAAAAATGAAACTACTATGTCAAAAACACCGGAACAAAAGATTCTAGAGTTAGAAGCTAAGGTTAAACTTTTAGAGAAACAAAAAACACATGCTGAACACCTGGCAGAACGTGCCGATAAGAAGGTTATCATCTTTGACATGCTATTGGATATGGCTAAAAAGGAATATAATATTCGAATCAGAAAAAATTACAAACCCGAGTTATCGACTCCTTCAAAGAAGAACACAAAGAAACATTAGTTTCTACCTGTGATTTACTCGGGGTAAATAGACAGGTCTATTATAGGTCAATAAAATGGGTCATGTTAAAAATTATGGGGAGAGTATTATCTTAGCTCTCAAAATATAGTCTTTGGAAACATCATTATTGCAAGAGTTTTTGCCAGAATTATTACTTGAACATTTTAGAATGGTCACTTTCTACAAGTTAGGTAATATAGGAACAAAAAAGATGGAGTTCGAGATTCATTTAGATGAGCTAAATGAACTGCCTTCTGGTTGTGATAGAGAGGAGTATGAATCGAAAGGGTTTCTACCAGCCACAAGAGTACAAGATTTCCCTATACGAGGCAAAGCAGTTTATTTGGTAATACGTAGGCGAAGATGGCGACATAAGCAGACCAAAAAAGAAGTCTCAAATGACTACTCATTTATAGCCGAAGGATCCAGATTAACAAAGGATATTTCGGATTTTTTAAAAGGAACAGGTAGAGACCCGAGAAGATACGATAAGTAATATAGCAAGTTATTACAACATAAAACCCGACAAATTAAGGCGTCAATATAAAAAGCACAGTAGTGGGTTTAAAGAATGGGAACAACGAATACATGCTGAAGACTATATGCTTTTTCCTGAAAACATTGGTCCAAACCTGAGTATTGATGAAGTATCCTTATCACAAGGAGAACTTTATACCTTCATAACCAATAAAAATGGTAGGGGGAAGAGAGGATCTTTAGTAGCGTCAATCAAAGGAACTTTATCAAAAGACATTGCGTCGGTTTTAGAAAAACTACCATTAGCTGTTCGAAAAACAGTAAAAGAAGTTACCTTGGATATGGCAAAGGACATGGAGTCAGCGGTCAAGCAATCTTTTCCTGATTCAATTTTAGTTACCGATCGCTTTCATGTGGTTAAATTAGCATTGGAAGCACTACAGCACCTTAGAATAAAATACCGATGGAAAGAGCTTGAAATAGAGAATGATGCTATTGAAAAAGCAAAAAAGGAAGGAGAAAGATATAGCTCTTTTGAATTAGAAAACGGAGACACACCAAAACAGCTTCTTGCAAGGTGTCGATACATTTTAGCCAAGAAATCATGCGACTGGACACTAAGCCAAAAACAAAGAGCTGAACTACTTTTTAGTCGCTATCCTGAGTTGAAAAAAGCATATGAGCACATATTAGAATTTAGCGGTATTTATGAACTCAAATGCCAAACGCAGGCAAGGGAAAGATTTTTGAAATGGTTAGAAAAACAGATGAACTTAATATCAAAGAGTTTAACACAGTATCAAATACGATAAAATATAATCTTGAAAATATTCTCAACTTCTTTATAAACCGGAACACGAATGCAAATGCCGAGTCATTCAATGCTAAAATCAAATTATTTAGAGCTAACTTAAGAGGAGTTACTGATACTGAGTTTTTCCTCATCAGATTGCACAAACTTTTTGCCTAAACCCCATAAAAATTAATGTGACCCAAAATAAGGTGTAAAAAAATCCCGATTCACTGAATCGGGATTTTTTTATTAATATTAAATTAGATATTTTCTATAATCATAGCAGAAGCACCGCCTCCGCCATTACAAATCCCAGCGCCACCTAATTTTGCGTTGTTTTGTTTCAAAACATTGATCAAAGTAACTAAGATTCTAGAACCGCTATTTCCAAGTGGGTGACCTAGAGCAACCGCTCCACCGTTCACATCTACTTTTGTGGGATCCAATCCTAATATTTTTGTATTTGCAATGCTTACAACAGCAAATGCTTCGTTCAATTCCCAGAAATCTATATCTTTCGTTGTCAAACCAGCTTTTTCTAATGCAATTGGAATAGCTTTTGAAGGTGAAGTTGTAAACCACTCAGGAGCTTGTGCAGCATCAGCATAACTTACGATTTTGGCAATTGGTTTTAGTCCGTATTTGTCCACAGCTTCTTTAGAAGCAAGAATCAAAGCTGAAGCACCATCATTCAATGTAGAAGCATTTGCCGCGGTAATAGTACCATCTACCTTGAATGCTGGACGTAAACCAGGGATTTTATCTAAGAATACATTTTTATATTCTTCATCTTGAGATACCAGTATTGGATCACCTTTTCTTTGAGGAACGGCAACAGGAACAACTTCATCATTAAATCTACCTGCTCCCCAAGCGGCAGCAGCCTTTTTGTAAGAATCTATTGCAAAACTATCTTGATCTTCTCTTGTTATATCATGCTCAGTTGCGCACGACTCAGCACAAGTTCCCATTGGCACTTTGTTGTAAACATCTAAAAGACCATCTTGGGTAATACCATCAATCATGGTGATATTACCAAACTTATTTCCGTTTCTTCCAGAAACATAATGTGGAGTCATGGACATATTTTCCATCCCACCAGCAACAACAATTTCATTGTCTCCAGCAATAATGGACTGGGCGCCGAGCATGACAGCCTTCATGCCAGAAGCACATACTTTGTTAACGGTTGTGCAAGGAATGTTTTGTCCTAAACCTGCGCCAAGTGCCGCTTGACGAGCAGGGGCTTGACCAACTCCAGCTTGCAGTACATTGCCCATGAAAACCTCATTTATAATATCAGGATTGATATTTCCTTTTTCCAATGCACCTTTTATTGCAGTAGAGCCTAAAGCGGTTGCTGCAACGGTTGAAAGTCCTCCCATAAAAGCTCCCATTGGAGTTCTAGCGGCAGAAATTATATATACTTCTTTGTTCATTATCTTTGTTTTTTTATTTTACAAAAGTACAAAATAATGACGACTGTTTTGGTTAGGATTTGCTTTCAAAAAAACAGTAAGTTGAATTCCAACTACCTTTATTCCTAGAGTTATCAGTAATTTTAAAGTTTAATTCAATCTTTGACATGAAGTATACAATATTTATTTTGTCGTTAATATTTTCGATTTCAATTAAAGCCCAGGCGAAAGATACGCTGTCAAACAACTGGAAACTAAAGGTAATTTATGGAATTAATGGAAGTCAGACCTCCTTCGTTAATTGGAATGCAGGTGGGCGAAATAACATTGCCCTTTTGGGTTTTTTAGATGCCTTGGCAAATTACAAGAAAGCTGAATTTAAATGGGATAATGACTTGCATCTTGCATTAGGTGCAGTAAATTATTTAGGTAGAATAGAAGATGGAAGTAAGAGATTTCAAAAAACGGATGATAGAATTGAGCTAAATTCAAGTGCTGGATTTCGTTTAAAAAAGTATTACTATTTATCTTTGCTTGGCAACATGAGAACACAAAGTTTAGATGGGTTTTCCTACCCGAATGACTCAATTGCAGCATCACGTTTTATGGCTCCAGGTTATGCAACTTTAGCTGCGGGAGTAGATTATAAGCCAGTAGATAATTTTACGTTATTTATATCTCCGTTGGCAGCTAAAATGACCTTTGTTAAGTCAGATAGATTGGCAAATCTAGGTGCTTTCGGTGTGAAACCTGCCGAATATGATGCAGTGGGATATTTAATTCAATCGGGCAGACAGTTTCGTGGCGAGCTTGGGGCGTATATTCAAATGAAATACACTAGGACTATTGCGGAAAACATTGATTTCAAAAGTAGTTTACAATTGTTTAGTAATTATCTGGATAAGCCTCAGAATATTGATGTAAATGCAGAAATATCATTTCTATTTAAAGTGAATAGCTGGTTGTCGGCATCTTTGCAATGGAATTTAATTTATGATGACGACATTAAAATTACCGATAGAAACAAAAACATTGGACCAAGAACACAATTTAAATCTGTTTTTGGTCTCGGAATGGCATTTTCAATTAAAAACTTCGTAGACGAAAAAAAGTAATTTATTTATCAATTTTAAAAATGGACTAAGCCATAAGACCATTTAGTTTGTTACTTTCGTAATTGAAAAAATGAACTGGATTTCCGACATATCGCTTTGGTGGATTTTTCCTTGGTCAATATTGGCTGTTTTTCTTTCTATTGTTCTCTATAAGCAAAAAGGTTGGGTTCTTGAATTGACTAAATTTCAAAGAATCACGCTGATTATACTGCGTTCGACAAGCTTGATACTTCTCTTTTTACTGCTATTAGGTGTTCTTTTTGAATACAAAAATTACCGGGAAGAGAAACCAGTATTAATTACGGTGATCGATAACTCTTCTTCTGTTCTTAATTACAAGGATTCTCTGAAAGTAAAATCTGAACTGTCATCTCTCCAGAAAAGCTTAAAAAAGAAACTAGGTGATAAATTCGAATATTACGCCGTTAATTTAAAAAGTGATTCTTCAAATAATCTAAAATTTAATGGAGATCAAACTGATATTTCATCTGTTTTAGAGAGGATTCATACTGATTTTTACAATAGAAACGTAGGTGCTATAACCTTATTGTCCGACGGGAATTACAACAAAGGGATTAATCCTATTTATGTTTCAGAAAAATTCAATGTAACTCCATTTTTCACAGTAGGCTTAGGCGATACTGTCGTGAAGAAAGATCAATACATTAAAGCTGTTCTCTCAAATGATTTTGCATTTCTAAAGAATGATTTCCCGGTAGAAGTGGAGGTAGAGGCGCTGAAAATGGGAGTGCGTTCGGCAAATATTTCTATTTTGAAAGATGGAAAAGTAATTGCTAATCAAATTGTTGATTATAAAGACCCAAACTATTCATTTAAGCTGGTAAATTTCACTTTACCTGCTAGTCAAATTGGAATCCAACGTTACACAGTAAATTTAACCTTGATAAATGGCGAGTACAATAAAAAGAATAATAGTCGAGATTTTTATATTGAAATTTTAGATTCTCGAAGCAAAGTATTGTTGCTTGCTGGGGCTCCTCATCCAGATGTCTCAGCCTTGCGCGCTGTAATTGAAAAAGACGAGAATTTGACTGTAGAGTCCACTTTGACAAAAGAGTGGAATCAAAATGCCAAAGATATTGATTTGATTATTTGGCACGAACCAGGTTGGCAGGGAAGTAATACTGTTCTTGAAACGATTCGAAATAAAAAAATCCCAATCTTATATATTATCGGAAATTCGAGTGCATCGAGCGAAATAAACAGATTGGGATTAGGATTGAAAACACCAAATAATTCGCAATCCGACGATATCGAAGCAAAATATAATCCGGGATTTGTGCCGTTCGAAATCTCTGATGATTTAAAAAAGTTTTTTGATTATGTACCGCCTTTAAAATCAAAATTCGGCAATGTTAACTGGCCAGCAGGAATTGATATTATGCTATTTCAACGTATAGGAAATGTTCAAAAGAAAGATCCATTGTTATTCTTTGGCAAACAGAATGGGGTTAAATACGGTGTTTTATACGGTGAAGGAGTTTGGCGGTGGAAAATAAATGACTTTTCTAGAAACGGTTCGTTTGATTATTTTAATGAATTTATTCAAAAAATTACGCAGTATTTAGTCGTTCGGCAAAATACATCGCCTTTTATTATTTCCTTGCCAAAAAGAATTTCTAAATCTGAAGAGTTAGTTGTAAAGGCAGAATTTTATAACGAGGCAATGGAATTGATTACTTCTCCTTTTATCAATTTTCAGTTAGTTGACGAATCGGGTAAAGTCAATAAATTTGAATTTGCACAAAGAGGGAATGTCTATCGTTTAAATTGTGGACGCTTGAACCCCGGGAAATTTGAATGGAAGGCGACTACGAAATTCAATGGTAAATCATTTTCAAAGTCAGGAACCTTCATTGTGGAAGATATTGTAATTGAAGATTTAGATAATCAGGCTAATCATAAAGTTTTACGACAAATGTCGGCACAATCTAACGGGAAGTTTTTTCAATTGAACGAGCTTGATAAATTATATGACGAATTGAACAAACGGGATGACCTTGTCAATGTATCTTACGCGGAATCTGTTTTTATTGATCTGATTGATTGGAAATTATTATTCTTCGTCTTGCTACTAGCCTTGTTGGCGGAATGGACCTTGCGGAGATTCTTTGGCGGTTATTAATTTTTCAATGGGAATATAATAAATTCAAAAACAATTCGTTCTTGTTTTAAATAATCCGTAAAAATGCCTATGATGAAAAAATACGCTAACCTTGCTCCAGCCGAGGAGTTTAAAATCGGTCCAACTTTAGCCGCCTTACAATTCATTATTAATTACAGTAAAGCGGTTGAAGCAAAGAAAATAGGAAAAGAGAAAGTTCTTTTTCAGTTAAATTAAAAACAAAAAAGTCCGGTTCAAACCGGACTTTTTCATTTGTCATTGTTTTATTTAGAATGGGGCTACCAAATATTAGCCACTTTTTCGGCTACATTTCTCATCTTGTCGCCTTCGACAATATCAAATGCTTCAAAAAACTCAGGACTATTTTTTAATGGGCCATTCACTCGAAACATTCCAGGAGAGTGAGGATCATTAGCTAATCTGTTTTGCATTTCAGCTTTTGTATAATTGATTTTCCATAATTGTGCATATGAAATAAAGAATCTTTGAGCCGGAGTGAATCCGTCTTTGGTGATTCCAGATTGAAACTCTGCAGTTTTGGCATAGGCATGATATGACAAAGTTAATCCGCCTAAATCAGCAATATTTTCACCCATTGTTAATTCAGGATTTACGCAATTGCCTGCAGTTGGGCAAAAAGCAGAATAAGTTTGTCCAAGAATATTAGTTTTCTCTTCAAAAGATAGTCGGTCTTTTTCCGTCCACCAATTGGTGAATGAACCATCTGCCGCGAATTTCGAACCCATATCATCAAAACCATGCGTGAATTCATGTCCAATCACCATTCCGATTCTTCCATAGTTCACAGCATCTTCATAGTTTTCGCTAAAGAACGGAGGTTGCATAATTCCCGCCGGGAAAGCAATTTCATTCAGTAAAGGGTGATAGTAAGCATTGACCATGTGAGCAGGCATTCCCCATTTATCCTTGTCTACTCGTTCATTTAATTCCAAGAGGTTTTTTTTATAAGCAAATATATATGCATTGCGTACATTTTCGATGTAACTCACGCTGTTAAAACCAATTTTACTATAATCTTCCCATTTACTTGGGAAACCTAATTTTCGACCTATCGAGTTTAACTTGGTTAAGGCCTCTTTTTTTGTTTCATCTGTCATCCAGCTTAGATTTTGGATGCGTTCACCGAAAACAACTAATAAATTGTCAACCATTTCATTTACTCGTTTTTGAGCATTATCGGAATAATGTTTTTCGACAAATGATTTGCCAAGTAATTCTCCAAAATTCATATTTGTTATCTCTTCAATCGCCCGGTCATCTATTGATTTCATTTCTTTTTGACCTTTTAAAATTTTCCCGTAAAAGTCAAAGTTTGCCTGACCAAATTTTTCGTCTAAATGTTTTGCATAATGATTCAAAACTGACCACATTAAATAGCTTTTCCACTCTTGCAAGTCCATGATCTCGAATAATTTTCCGACGTTCATTATAAAATTTGGTTGACCAACAATTATAGTTTCAAATTGTGAAATACCCGTTTGTTCTTGGTAAATTGTAAATTTGAAAGAACCAAATAACCCATCAATTTTATCTCTAGTGGCTTTATTGTAAGTGTTTTCCGGTATTCTGAGTTCAGCTGGTAACATCATATTGCTAGCAAGTGCTTTTTCTATTTTTACAACCTGTTGAGAAGCTAGATTTGCGTCTAGATCATATTGTCCGTATAAAGTGAAGATTTTGGCAATGTGTTTTTCGTAAGCATCTAAAATGTCTTTCTTAGATGCTTTGTCATAGTAATCTCTATTTGGCAAGCCAATTCCTCCTTGAGAAACAGACGCAATGTGCATATCCACATTTTTCATATTCTGGCTTACTCCAAAATTGAATAAAACACCAATTCCATTTTTATGCAATTCTGCTACTAAAGCAGGAATTGATTCCTTTTCATTTATTTGATTTATCAAATCTAATTCAGGAGCCACTGCATAAAATGATATGGAATTTCTGTTTTTCATATCAATAAATGACGTATAATAGTCACCGAGAATTTGATTCGTAGATCCGGGTGTTCCTTTTGATTTTGCGGCATCTTTGAGAATCGTCAATAACTTTTCCTTGTTTGCCTTGTCAAGTTCATTGAAGCTTCCCCAGCGGGATTCGCTGTCAGGAACTGGATTATTTTTGCACCACGTGCCATTCGCATATTGGAAAAAATCGTCCTTTGGAGAAATAGATTTGTCCATGTACGATTCGTCTATCGTTTCATAGTTGACTTTCTCAATAATTTCTTGAGTTGATTTTTTTGTACCACATCCAAAGAGGACATTTCCCGTTAGGGCGATAATTGCTAGCGTATTAATTTTCATGTATTCGATTGTTTAATTCTTAAATTTCATTTCCGTGTGTGGAATTCCGTCTTCTAAATATTCTTTTCCAGTAGATTTAAAACCGTGTTTTTCATAAAAATTTGTCAAATGACTTTGCGCGGAAAGTTTAACTGATTTCTTTGAATCCCATTTATTTTTTATGAATTCCATAGCATTGCTCATGATAAGGTGTCCTAAACCAGAATTTCTTTGCCTCTTGTCGCTGACAACTCGGCCTATAGAAATTTCGGGATAAGAAAGTCCCGGCGGCAATATTCGCGCAGTTCCAATAATGCCTTCATCAATGTCTTTGACTAATAAATGAAAACTTTTGATGTCTTTCCCGTCTAAATCTTGATACGGACAGTTTTGTTCAATTACAAAAACTTCAATTCTCAGCGCAATTAAGTCGTGAAATTCCATGAGACTTAGTTCATCAAAATATTTTATACTTACTTCCATTTTTAAGTTTGAATTACACCAACATTGTAAGGTTTCTCAGCTTTTTTATGACTTGCAGCGGAGATGCCCATAGAAATATATTTTCTTGTATCTACTGGGTCAATAATTGCGTCGACCCATAAACGACTTGCGGCGTAATAAGGACTGATTTGTTTATCGTAGCGATCTTTGATTGTGTTGTAAAGTTGTTCTTCTTTTTCTTTCGTTATTGTTTCTCCTCTCGATTTTAAAGAGGCGATTTCAATTTGCAATAAAACTTTAGCAGCTGCAGCTCCACTCATAACAGCAATTTCTGCAGTTGGCCAGGCAAGCATCAATCTGGGATCATAAGCTTTTCCGCACATTGCGTAGTTTCCTGCACCGTATGAATTCCCTACTACAACTGTAAACTTGGGTACAACAGAATTGGCCATTGCATTTACCATTTTCGCCCCATCTTTAATGATTCCGGCGTGTTCGCTTTGGGAGCCAACCATGAATCCTGAAACATCTTGTAAAAACACGAGAGGAATATTTTTCTGATTGCAGTTCATGATAAAACGAGCAGATTTGTCAGCTGAGTCCGTATAAATAACACCGCCAAATTGCATTTCACCTTTTCCATTTTTAACGATTTCTCGTTGGTTGGCAACAATTCCTACCGCCCAACCATCTATTCGAGCATAAGCACAAATTATTGATTTCCCGTAATCTGCCTTGTATTCTGTGAATTCGGAGTTATCGAGAAGACATTTAAGGAGCTCTCGGGTATCATATGTCTTGTTTCTTTCAGCCGGAAGAATGCCATAAAGCATTTCAGCTTCCAACTTTGGTGGTATTGTTTTTTTTCTATCAAAGCCAGCATTTTCAGGTGCACCTACTTTGTCCATCAAATCTCGAATGGTTTTTAGGCATTCTTCGTCATTTTCTGATTTGTAATCACAAATACCAGAAATCTCAGTGTGCGTTAATGCTCCACCCAATGTTTCATTGTCAATTGTTTCTCCAATAGCTGCTTTAACCAAGTATGAACCCGCTAAAAAGATTGTTCCTGTTTTATTTACGATCAAAGATTCATCCGACATAATAGGTAAGTAGGCTCCGCCAGCGACACAACTTCCCATCACAGCAGCAATTTGAAGTATACCTCGAGAACTCATGATGGCATTGTTTCGAAAAATACGACCAAAATGTTCTTTGTCAGGGAAAATTTCATCCTGTAATGGTAGAAAAACACCTGCGGAATCTACAAGATAAATAATTGGTAAGTTGTTTTCCATCGCTATTTCTTGCGCTCGGAGATTTTTTTTACCAGTAATCGGAAACCAAGCGCCAGCTTTAACCGTTGCATCATTTGCGACAACAATACACTGCTTGCCAGAAACATAACCGATTTCAATTACGACTCCTCCAGCAGGACATCCACCGTATTCTTCATACATGTCGTGCCCTGCTAACGCACCGATTTCGATTCTATCGGCGCCTTTATCAAAAAGCAAATCGATTCTCTCTCTCGCTGTAAGCTTACCTTGCGCATGAAGTTTATCAATTTTTTTATTACCTCCTCCTAAATATATTTTTTCCAACTCGTTTCGCAGAGTAGAAATTTTAAGTTTTACAAGGTCTTCGTTTTTATTGAATTCCAATTCCTTTTTAGAAATCGCCATAGAACTATTTATTTATGCTCAAATATACTCAATTAAGCATCAATTTAAGTGGCTCATCTATTACTAATTCTATCAAAAACTTGTTAAATCAACAATACATTGTTTGCAAATGCAACTTGTTTCCATAAGCTTTTAGGTTAATTTTGTGGTATGCAAGATTCATACAGACACAAAGGATTGCGCAAGTTACTTGTTAAAGAGCTTCGAGAAAAAGGAATACAAAGCGAAAAGGTTTTGGATGCCTTTATGGCAATACCACGGCATTTCTTTTTGGATTTAGCCTTTTTGGAACAAGCATACAGCAATAGAGCATTTCAAATCGGTTCTGGTCAAACAATTTCTCATCCATTTACGGTTGCTTTCCAAACTTCTTTATTAGAGCTTCAAAAAAACGATAAAATATTGGAAATTGGCACGGGTTCTGGTTTTCAAACGAGTATTTTATGTCAAATGGGTGCAAAGGTATTTTCAATTGAACGTCACAAAGATTTACATCAAAAAGCTAAAAAAATTATTCACTTCTTTAATTTTACGCCTAGACTTTATTTTGGAGATGGCTTTGCAGGATGGCCGGCTTTTGAACCTTTCGATTCTATATTAGTAACATGCGGAGCTCCGTTTGTTCCTGAAGAACTTAAAAAACAACTAAAGGTAGGTGGGAGACTCGTGATTCCTTTAGGTGAAGGAGCTATTCAAAGAATGAAAAGGTATATAAAAATATCAGAAACAGAATTCGAAGAAGAGGATTACGGGGATTTTAGTTTTGTGCCCATGCTAGAAGACAAAGTAAGATAGAAATTCAATAAAAAAAGCAGTGATGAAATTTCATCACTGCTTTTTTTATGTCTTATTTAACCTTTTAGTCCTTTTTCCAATCTTCGTTTCCTCCTTTGGTATAAGGAATTGGAACGAGCGCTAATTTATCCGAAATAGCCTTTACTCTAACTATGCAATCGTCTAATTTAGATCGCATTAATTCATATTCTTCAGTAGAATATTTTAAATTGTCACGCTGAGTTTGTGTAACGCCAGTTGTATTCGACATCAATGAATAAGATATCATTCCTAAACGACTGCTAATACTTGGTAAAGTCTCGATTTCAAGTGAACTTAATGTTCGATCACCCCAAAGTTCTTTTTCGCATTCATTCATTTGTAGATTAATTGATCTTACTTCTTTCAATAAATTTAAATCAGCATTTGGATAAGAAATAATTGCTTCTTCCATAAACTTTAACTTTTCATTCGTCTCATTTATAAGTCTACTCGTCCCGTCAACTTTTCTTGAATACTCGGCAACTTCTGTGCGAAAGACATTTAATTCTTGGTTATTTTCTGCGACTAAAGTTTGGTTGTTTAAGGCTTTCACCTTAAATAAGGTTTTGAAAATTATTTGCTCAGAACTTCCATTTTTCACCAAGTGCACTTCTACTGTATAATTTCCTGGTGCAACCAAAAAACCATCATCATTGTCTTCGTATCGTCCTGGTTTTCTTTTATTCAAAGTAATAGGAGAAGTACTTTCTTTTCTCAAATTCCATACCGTTTTTGACGTCCCTTTTGTTGGAGAATTCTTCATGCGCTTTATTTCTTTTCCATCTGTAGTGCGAATAATCCAAATCAAGAATGCTTTTTCGTCAATTTTTTCTTCTCGAATTTCTTTGATACTTGGGTAGAAAACGTCTTTCTTATCTTTTTCAAGTTCTTTTTCTTGCTCTTTGCGAAGATCTGAAAGGGTTTTGTACTCGTCTTTCAAATGAAGCGTGAATACAGCTCCAAATTCTGGGTTTTCAGCTGCGTACATATTTGCTCCTTGTGAACCCGTTCCAGATAAACCAAGCGGTGAAGATGGGACATACAATAATGCCTCTTTAACAGGAAATAAATAAGCTTTTTTATCTAGATTTTCAGCATTCATTTCACGAAGAGGAGCGTAATTATCTAAAACATAAAACCCTCTTCCAAAAGAAGCCGCGATTAGGTCACTTTCTCTTTGTTGAATATCCAAATCATAAATTGCAATTGTAGGCAAACCGTCAAATTTAAGCCATTTTACACCGCCATCATTTGAAAAATAACATCCGAATTCAGTTCCCACGAACAATAAATTCGGATCGATATGATCTTGTCGAATTGCATAAGCAGATCCTCTTTCGGGTAAATCACCAGAAATGGATGTCCATGTTTTTCCTTTGTCTCTACTTTTTAGAACATAAGGCTTGAAATCGCCAGATCGATGATTATTAAATATTGCGAAGACAATATTCTCGTCATGCGGAGAGGCGTGTAACATATTTACTCTTGTGTTATTAGGCACATCAGGAAACATGGATTGCTTTGTCCATTCTGCACCTTCATTCTCTGAAATACGAATGAGACCATCGTCGGTTCCTGCGTAAAGTAGTCCTTTCTTTTTCGGAGATTCATCTAAAGCGACAATGTTTCCATAAATTGTTGTCGAAGCATTTTTCATAACTGCATCCATGGACCAAACTTGCCCCATCACCTCCAAACGGTTACGATCAATTTGTTGTGTCAAATCGGGAGAAATTGTGATCCAATCATCTCCGCGATTTACAGATTTAAACACCCGATTAGCAGCGAAATAAAGGGTTTTATTATCGTGCGGAGAAATTAATAATGGGGCATCCCAATTCCATCGATAAGCTTCCTCATCTTTCTTTGGCATCGGTTGAATTGGCACTTTTTCTCCTGAATTTCTATCATAACGGACCAGCCATCCGTATTGAGCTTGAGCATAAGAAATATTTGGATCAATTGGATCGATTGCCGACTCAAAACCGTCACCGCCATTTGTAATAAACCAATCGCTATTTAAAATACCAGCATTATTAATGGTTCCGGAAGGGCCGCCCATCGAGTTGTTATCTTGTGTTCCTCCATAAATATTATAGAATGGGTAATCGTTATCAGTGGCAACTTTATAGAACTGGATTATCGGTAAATTATCGTAATACTTCCAATCCTGAGCGTTATTGTATGTTTCATAAATTCCGCCATCACAGCCAACTAACCAGTGCTCGCTATTGTTTGGGTCAATCCAAATACAATGGTTGTCAACATGTTTTTTATCTTCTCCAGTTGCTTTAAACGTTTTGCCTCCATCTTCAGTGTGATGCAACCATGTGTCCATTGAGAAGACTTTATCTTTATCTGTTAAATCACAAATTATTTCTTGATAATAGTTTCCAGAGGTACTGTGCCCAGACATTTTCGCCCAATTTTCTCCTTTATTGGTCGAACGGAAAAAACCACCTTTATCTTCGCGTGCTTCGACAATAGCATAAACGTAATTTTCATCAACTGGGGAAACAGCAATTCCGATTCTTCCCATCATTCCTTTTGGCAAACCAATGTTGATTTCTCTCCAATTTTCGCCGCCATCTGTTGATTTATAAATAGTTGATTCTGGCCCACCGCCAATATATGTCCATTCATGGCGCCGTCTTTGATGCGAAGCGGCATACAAGACATCTGGATTTGTTGGATCTATAGCTATTTCGGAAATTCCTGTTTCGTCAGAAATAAAAAGGGTTTTTTTCCATTCTTTTCCTCCATCTATAGATTTGTAAACTCCTCTATCACCACCCGAACTCCAAACGGGGCCATATGCTGCGACCCAAACTACATTCTCGTTTTTTGGGTGAATAATGATGTTGCCAATGTGCTCAGACTTTTTTAAACCCATATTGGTAAAACTTTTCCCACCATCTATCGACTTATATACTCCGTCACCATATGCTACAGCGCGTTGATTGTTATTTTCTCCCGTTCCAACCCAAACTGTATTTGAGTTACTTGGAGCCAATTCGACACAAGCAATAGAATAAGAGCCATAATTGTCGAATATTGGGGTGAATGTCGTTCCGTGGTTTGTCGTTTTCCAAACCCCGCCTGAAGCAGCGGCAACATACCAAATATCATGATTTTCGGGGACAATGGCTATATCAGCAACGCGACCAGAAGTTAAGGCTGGACCGACATTTCTAAATGAAAAAGCTCCAATTTTCCCGACCAATGGAGATGAGGAAGGATCTGAAGTTTTCTTCTGTTTTTTTTGAGCGAGAGTCGGCAATGTCAAAAAACATAAACCCAAAACAAAGTATATTTTTTTCATAGTTTTATTTGATTGCCTTAAAATTACCTTTTTCAAATGAATATGCAAAAGATTTGAGTTTGGGTTGCGGCTCCTCGGGTTAAACGAAACTTGTAATAGTTTAACAAATGGCAAGGTGTAGAATTCGACAAATACTTTTAATTTTACGGTGCATAAAAAAAGAAATTAAATTCACTGTAAATACAAATTAAAGTCATGAAAAAATATTATTCTATTCTTCTTTTAATGTTCTGCGTTTTTGCAATGAACACAATTCTTGCACAAAAAAGCATTTATGACTTCAAAGTTCAGGACATCAATGGTGATGTATTCGATTTCAGCAAATATGAAGGTTACAAGATTATGATAGTAAATACGGCCTCTAAATGTGGTTTAACCCCTCAATATGAACAATTAGAAGAAATTTACAAGCAAAATGCGGATAGCAAATTTATAATTCTTGGTTTTCCTTCAAATGATTTCCTGAAGCAGGAACCTGGAAGTGACACTGAAATAGCAGAATTTTGTCAGAAAAACTATGGTGTTTCTTTTCCTATGATGTCAAAAGTTATTGTAAAAGGTGATGATAAATGCGAATTGTACAAATACCTTACATCTAAAGCACTAAATGGGCTTGAAGATTCTGAAGTGAAGTGGAATTTTCAAAAATACTTGATTGGCAGGGATGGCAAACTAGAACAAGTAATTTCTCCAAAAGTTAAACCAAATGATTCAAAAATTTTAGAATGGATTGTTGCAGAGTGATCTTCGTTTATGGTATTAAAAAGATAAAGTCATCTCAATTTGGGATGGCTTTTTTCTTGCTCAATTCCGTACTCCGTGCAATCAAACTAAATCTTTTCACTATTTTAACATCCTCAATCTGAAGATGACTACAACGCATGGAATTAAAGCCGCTCAATCCCCACAAAACATTAAACAAAGCATTTCGTAAATTAAAAACAAATCGAACTGATATTGAACGATTTAAGGAAAATTTAATCCAACTGCTCAACCATACAAACGATGCTGAATCCGAAGAACATCATAAAAATCTAGTTAGCGATTTTCTAAAGAAAACCTATTACGAACCAAACCATTTCATCAATACAAAAGGAAGAAATGATTTGGTGATTCACAATGGGAAAGATGCCAAATCTACCGTAGGTGTTATCATTGAAACAAAAAGCACGACCAACAAAGCGGAAATGCTGTCTAAATCAAAAATCAATACGAAAGCGTTTCATGAGTTGATTTTGTATTACTTGCGGGAAAGAGAAACCTTGAAAAATCTGGAGGTAAAACAACTGATTGTTACCAATGTATACGAATGGTTTCTTTTTGATGCAACGCAATTTGAAAAATTCTTCGCCCAAAATAAAACGCTCGTTAAATCTTTTACTGATTTTGAACAACAACGACTTTCAGGAACAAAAACGGACTTTTTCTAAAAAGAAATTGCCGAAAAATATGTGGCTTCCGTTGAGAAAACAATTGAATTTACCCATTTCGACTTAAGAGATTACGATAAAATTTTACGAAACGAAGACAAATTGGACGACACTAAATTGTTGTCTTTGTATAAATTGCTTTCGCCCGAACATTTGCTAAAACTACCTTTTGCAAACGATAGCAATAGTTTAGACAAACGTTTCTATGGCGAATTGCTTCATATTATTGGATTAGACGAAACCAAAGACGGTGGAAAAAAGGTAATTCAACGCTTTGAAAAAGGAAAACGCTTTTCCGGTTCGCTTCTGGAAAACGCCATAACACAAATAGATTCACTTGATAAAATTTCGCGACTAGAAAAACCAAGTCAGTATGGCGAAACCAATGAGGAAAGACAATTCAACATCGGTTTGGAATTGTGCATTACGTGGATCAACCGTATTCTTTTCCTGAAATTGCTCGAAGCACAGTTGCGCAGTTACCACAAAGGCGACGAAAGCTACAACTTTTTAAGCAGCAACAAAATACACGATTACGACGATATGAACACCTTGTTCTTTCAGGTTCTCGCGAAAAAATACGACGAACGTTCCCCCGAAATTAACGCCGAATTTGGTCGTGTGCCTTATTTGAATAGCTCGCTTTTTGAACCTACAGAAATTGAACATTCTACTTTGTTTATCAGTAACTTACGAGACGATAAAATTCTTCCGTTGTATGCCGGAACTGTGCTCAAAGATGAAAAAGGTAAAACCAGAAAAGGCGAAATTACGGCCATTCAGTACCTTTTTGAGTTCCTAAACGCCTACGATTTCTCTTCCGAAGGTTCGGAAGAAATTCAAGAAGACAACAAAACCTTGATCAATGCTTCAGTGCTAGGGTTGATTTTTGAGAAAATAAACGGTTACAAAGATGGTTCTTTCTTTACGCCTGGATTCATTACAATGTACATGTGCCGCGAAACGATACGCCGCGCCGTTGTGCAAAAATTCAACGAGGAAGAAAAGTGGGAATGCCAAGAATTTAGCGAACTCTACAATAAAATAACCGATTCCAAACGTGCCAATGAAATTGTAAATTCTATAAAAATTTGCGATCCGGCGGTAGGATCTGGTCACTTTTTGGTTTCTGCACTCAACGAAATGTTGGCTGTAAAACACGATTTGGAAATTTTACAAGATAGAGAAGGGAAACGCTTGAAAAATTATACGTTTGAAGTTGTTAACGATGAGTTGATTGTGACCGACGAAGAAGGCGAATTGTTTCAATACAACCCAAAAAACAAAGAGAGCCAACGCTTGCAAGAAACGCTCTTCCATGAAAAACAAGACATTATAGAAAACTGCTTGTTTGGCGTGGACATTAACCCCAATTCGGTGAAAATTTGCCGTTTGCGTTTGTGGATTGAACTGTTGAAAAATGCGTATTACAAAAACGCAACCGAACTAGAAACCTTGCCCAATATTGATATAAATATAAAATGTGGAAACTCCTTGATTTCTCGTTTTGATTTGGACGCCGATTTGGGCAAAGCCTTGAAGAAAAGCAGCTGGACGATAGATAGTTACCGAATTGCCGTGGATACCTACCGAAACGCAGGCAGCAAAGAGGAAAAACGGGAAATGGAAAAACTCATTGCAACGATAAAAAGCGATTTTAGAAGCGAAATTTCGTTCAACGACAAGAAAATGGTAACGCTCCGCGACCGCCAAGGGAAATTGACCAAACTTACAACCCAAACCACACTTTTTGAACAAACACCAAAAGAGAAAAAAGCTTGGAAAACCGACGTAGAAAAACTAACAACGGAAATTACAAAATTTGAAACCGAAATAGAAGAAATAAAAAGCAACAAAATTTACGAAAATGCCTTTGAATGGCGCTTTGAGTTCCCCGAAGTGCTCGACGATGAAGGGAAGTTTGTAGGATTTGATGTGGTGATTGGGAATCCGCCTTATATGGATATGAGAGAAATTAATCAAGGACAAATAGCGTACTATAAACTTAAATACAGAACGGCTTCAAATCGAGTTAATCTTTTCCCCCTTTTTATAGAGTTGTCAAGTTTTCTCTCTAAAGAAAAAAGTTTGTGTTCGATTATAGTGCCGAGAAATATAATCAGGTCAAATGAATATAACCTAATTAGGAAATTTATTCTTGAATACAATAATATTGAAGAATTATTAAGTTTTAAATTAGGCGTTTTTGAGGATGTGACGAGTGAAGTAGTTATCTTAATTTTAAATAAAAATCGTTCAGTCAATCATTCAGTAAGAGTATTCAACTTTAATACGATAATTGAACACCTAAATAGTCCTTCTTTAATTCCTCAACAAGTTTTCGAGAATAGCCTAGGATCAAGATTTAATATTTATTTGAATTTTGATAAAATATGTATACTTCAGAAAATTTCAGATGAAACCGTTTTATTAGGTTCTATTTCTGAGACATTACAAGGAATAATTGCGGGTAATGAAAAGGAATTTGTTTCCAATGAAAAATATGACGACAATTTCAAACCAATATTAAGAGGTCGAGATTTAAAGAAATATATAATAGAAAGAAAAGAAATTGAATTCATTAATTATTCAGATTCAGGTAATTTACTAACGAGAAGTAGGAAAATTGAGAGTTTTGAGGTCACAAAAAAAATATTAACCCAGCATGTTGCAAGTAAAATAGTTGCGTTAATTGATTTTGAACTAAACTACTACATGCAAACTATTAATGGTACAATTATCAATAATAACGATTATAGTTATGAATATATATTATCTCTATTAAATTCAAAATTATTCAATTTTTTTTATGACAACTCATTTAATTTAGGGGCTGAATTTACAACAGCAGTTGCGATTGAAAACTTAAATCTACTTCCTATAAAAGTATTAGACTCAACTTCTCAAAAACCATTCATCACCCTCGTCGACCGCATCCTCGCCGCCAAAGCCAAAGATCCATCGGCAGATACGAGTAGTTTGGAGTCGGAGATCGATCAGTTGGTTTATCAGTTGTATGGTTTGACGGAGGAGGAGATAGCGATTGTTGAAAAATCATAAAATTTAGCTATAACTAAAGATATTGTCAAAATATTCACTAATATTGTCCTCTAAAGTATCAACCAAAACTAAAATTAAAGTGTTTGAGTTGTGCATAAACGAAGTTAGTGTATTGGATTCTTTTATTGAGGAATTAGAAAAAGATGGCAACTTCGAGACAGATTTATATGGAGCAATTAGCAATTTAGAACTGGCAGCCAATTTGGTTACATTGCACAAAACAAAATTCAGAGAAATTAAAGGTCAAAAAATCAATGGAAAATTATTTGAAGCTAAAAAAGGAGCCGTTCGAATTTATCATTTCCACGAGAAAAATACCGGTAGAATTATCGTTTTAGGTGGATTTAAAACAGACCAAACCAAGGATATTAAGGCAGCAGTAAAAACTATCAAAAGCTATCAAAATGAACGCAAATAACGATTTCAGAGAAAAAATGTTGAGTCATCCATCGTATTGGGTGGAAAACATCAATGGATTAATGTATGATGCAATTGTAACATACATGAAGGAGCACAAAATGAAGCGCAAAGATTTAGCCTTGCATTTGGATATTTCCCCTGGTCGTGTTTCGCAAATATTAAATGACGGCGATACAAATTTTTCCATTGAAAAATTGGTTGAAATTGCCTTAAAAGTGGATAAAATTCCGAATTTAATTTTTGAGGATAAGGCGCAGTATTTTGAGAAGGAAAAAAGTTCATTTTCTGTAAAAACTTTCAGTATGCCATACAATGGTAACCTTTTATTTCAAAATGATTTATCAGAAATTACGAAATCGAATCAACAAGCCAGAATTATACCCATCCAAATTAAGGATGGTGTTTCCGAATCTTTCCAGTTACTTCAAACCTATTAATGAATACAAATGAGTGCGAAAAAAGAAAAAATCGAAACACTTGATTTGGCCTATCGAATATCGAAAATACAAACAACAAAATTTGTTTTCGAGGAAATTGACCAAAAACGAATAGTTGAACTTTTCAGTGATAGAAAGGATTTAAATTTAACAGTGAATATTGGCACTCTTGCTGAAGTTGATGAATTAAAATTCACAGTTGATTTGGGTACAAAGTTGGAAGATAAAACGACTAAAATAGTTTTGGTTGAGCATGTAGCTAGAACTATTTTCCATATTGATGGATTAAATTCGATATACAATCCAAAAACAAAATTCGTTGATTTTCCAACACCATTAATTATTCAAATTTACGGAATTGCTTTTTCTCATGCACGAGCACTTTTGGCTATTGACATAGCACCAACTTGTTACAGAGATAAATATATGCTTCCAGTAATCGATCCAACTACCTTAATTGATCAAAGTAATGTGAGATAAAAGTTTTATAATGTTTATCTCAAGTGCCCCATTATTATGTAAAGCTTTATTGCGACACTCTAAAATAGGAAAATAACTTCGGATTTATTTTTTTGTACCTTCACCGAAGAAGAATGTTTTAACAATCCATCACTGATAAATTTGATAAACGAAAAAGATATTTTAGAGTTAAAATATGTTTTAGGTATAATTAATTCTTCTTTAATTGGATGGTATCATAATAAGGTGTCACCAAAAGCTAATAAAGGTCTTTTCCCGAAGATTTTAATAAATGATGTTCGAAACTTACCAATGATTCATAAAGAAAAATTAGGACAGCAACCATTCATCACCCTCTTCGACCAAATCCTCGCCGCCAAAGCCAAAGATCCCTCGGCAGATACGAGTAGTTTGGAGTCGGAGATCGATCAGTTGGTGTATCAGTTGTATGGTTTGACGGAAGAGGAGATAGCGATTGTTGAGGGGAGTTTAAGTTAGTGGAATGGAAATCAATATATTAATAAAGTTGCGTGTATAAATTCAATAGTATATTTGTACAACTTCGATTAACTTAGTATCTTTACAACAACATGCTTTCCCCGCTTCCCGAAGAACAGCGCGCTTAGGGAAAGCTTTTTAATTTTATATGAGTAAAGTTCGCTATTCCAAAAAGCCTTTAACTTATGTTGAACAACTCGAACTTTTAAAATTACGAGGTCTTCAAATCAATAATGATAACAAAGTAATACACTTATTAACAGAAATAAGTTATTACTGATTAAGTGGTTATTGGTACCCATTATTACTCGATAAGAAAAAGCATATTTTCAAAGACGACAGTACTTTTGAATCTGCATTTAACCTTTACAAATTTGATCGAGAGCTGCGGTTTTTAATAACTCGAGAAATTGAAAAAATCGAAGTTGCCATCCGTTCTCAAATGATTTATCAATTATCACATGATTTTGAACCATTCTGGATGATGGACAAGACCAAATTTAAGAATTCATCCAATTTTGAAAAAACCTTAAAGAAAATTCAAGAAGAAATCAAAAGGAGTGACGAAGATTTCATGAAGGAATTTGCAAAGAACTATTCGGATGAAATGCCACCCTGTTGGATGACCATGGAAATTGTTTCTTTTGGTACATTATCGATGCTCTACAAAAACTTGAATTCGGGCTCCACAAAAAGAAAAATAGCAAATCATTTTGGTTTAAATGATAGAGTTTTCGAATCATGGATTCACACTTTGGTGTACCTCCGAAACGTCTGTGCGCACCATTCACGTTTGTGGAATAAAGATTTGAGAATCCAACCTATTTTGCCAAAAAGTAACGCTGAAATTTGGTTAAGTAACGCGTCCATTAGAAATGATAAAGTTTATTTCATGCTTTCAATGCTATTGTTTTTACTCAAAAAAGTTAATCCGAAAACAACATTCCAAGCGAGAATACTTTTGTTGTTAGCGAAATATCCCAATTGTGATAAAAAAGCAATGGGATTTCCCAAAAATTGGTTTGATGAGCCATTGTGGATTGATTTGCTAGAAGAATAAGTTTGATGTAAAAAAATGACAAGGAAAAACATATATTTAATTTGGCGAAAAGGTAGCGGTGAAAGACGCATACCAATTGGTGTGCTCAAAAAAAATGCAACAGAGGGTATTCAATTCCAATATCTAGCTAAAGGAGTAGAGGAAGCCAGTAACTTTGGATTTCAATACTTTACAAGTTTCCCAGATGTTACGAAAAATTACACAGAAAACGTGCTTGAAACATTTGGTCAGCGAATTGTTAAATCTGAAAGAAATGATTTGTCGGATTTCTATGAATTCTGGAAAGTAGATGAATCTAGAAAAAGCGATTTATTTTATATGCTTGCTCAAACTGAGGGACTGCTAGCGACAGATAATTTTGAGTTTTTAGCGGACTTTCATCCTGTTTCTGAACTAAGTTTTATTTCCGAGATATCTGGGCTGTCACATACCAACATTAGTTCCAAACTATTGACAGTTAACGATAAACTGCGTTTTGAACGAGAGGAAAATAATGACTTTGACAAATATGCCGTTAAACTTTCAAAGGAGAGTTGGAATTGGGTTATGTTAAAAAAATCCATTCAAAAGTAATTTATCATTCTAACTATACACCAACCATTAAAGTGCATCACATCGAAAAAAACGGAGTATTAAAAAGAGTTTTTATTGCGATTATGTTTTAATTCACCGCACAAGTCCCCCATTATTCTGCAAAGCTTTATTGCGGCACTTTAAAATATGAAAATAAAACCTAGATTTTCTCCGTTCTTTTTGTTTAAAAGAATTCAACACAACATTTTTGACGTTCAATCTCGGTGAGCCAATTAAACCGTGAATACATTGTTGAAAACTATACCGTAAAGCTTCTCTAATCTCTCGCTTTTCCCCCTTTGGATACTTATCTTTGTTCAGCATAGTAAGATGCTTTAGAAACAAGATTTTAAATACGATATAAAAAATATGAGCGAAGAAAACAACAGAGGCGATTATTCAGCAGATAATATTCAGGTATTAGAGGGATTAGAGGCTGTTCGTAAACGTCCTGCCATGTATATTGGCGATGTTGGTGTAAAGGGTTTACACCATTTGGTATATGAGGTCGTAGATAACTCAATTGATGAAGCTCTTGCTGGTCATTGTGACACAATTAACGTTTGGATTAACGAAAACAATTCGGTAACAGTTCGTGATAACGGTCGTGGTATTCCAACTGCAATCCATACAAAGGAGAAAAGATCAGCTTTGGAGGTTGTAATGACTGTGCTTCATGCCGGTGGTAAATTTGACAAAGACACGTACAAAGTATCTGGAGGTTTACACGGTGTTGGTGTTTCTTGTGTGAATGCATTGTCAATTGACTTGAAAGCAACAGTTTATCGCGATGGTAAAATCTGGGAGCAAGAATATAAAATTGGTAAACCACAATATGATGTAAGAATAGCTGGTGAATCGACGGAGCACGGAACAGAAGTAACTTTTCTTCCTGATTCATCTATTTTTGAAGTGCACGAATACAATTTTGACACATTAGCAGCTCGTTTGCGTGAATTGGCTTTTTTGAATAAAGGAATTACACTTACGCTTACCGACAATAGAAATTTTGATGAAGAAGGTGAGCCCATATCGACTAAATATTATTCTGAAGGTGGACTTAAAGAATTCTGTCAATATATAGATAGAAACCGCGAACCACTTATAAATGATGTTATTTATTTTGAAGGTGAAAATGACGGTATTCCAGTTGAAGTTGCTTTGACATACAACACCTCTTACACTGAGAACATTCAGGCTTACGTTAATAATATCAATACGCACGAAGGAGGGACACACCTTTCTGGTTTCCGCAGAGGTTTAACAAATACTTTAAAGAAGTATGCGACTGACTCTGGTTTGTTGGCAAAAGAAAAAATTGAAATTGATGGTGATGACTTCCGCGAAGGATTGACAGCCGTTCTTTCGGTTAAAGTTCAAGAGCCTCAATTTGAAGGTCAAACAAAAACAAAATTAGGAAATAGAGAAGTAACAGCGCCTGTTAGCCAAGGTGTTTCTGAGATGTTGAAAAACTATTTGGAAGAACATCCAAGCGAAGCAAGAATAATCGTTGAAAAAGTAATGTTGGCAGCACGGGCACGTCATGCGGCTCGCAAGGCTCGTGAGATGGTTCAGCGTAAAAATGTTTTAACGGGAAGTGGTTTGCCTGGTAAATTAGCAGATTGTTCTGAAAAAGATCCAGCTTTGTGTGAAATTTACTTTGTAGAGGGAGATTCTGCAGGCGGAACAGCGAAACAAGGACGTGACCGTCACTTTCAAGCTATCATGCCACTTCGTGGAAAGATTTTGAACGTGGAAAAAGCCATGATTCATAAGATTTTCGAAAATGAAGAAATCAAAAATATTTATACTGCACTCGGTGTAAGAATTGGAACTGAGGAAGATTCGAAAGCATTAAACTTGGAAAAATTACGCTACCATAAAGTAATCATCATGTGTGATGCCGATGTGGATGGTTCGCATATTGAGACCTTGATTTTAACGTTCTTCTTCCGTTTCATGAAAGAATTAATCGAGTTAGGTTATATTTATATTGCAACTCCACCATTGTACCTCGTGAAAAAAGGATCAAAATCGGATTACGCTTGGAATGATGACCAGCGCGATAAACTGGTCAAAGAATTCAAAGGTTCAGGTACAGATAGTTCGGTTGGAATCCAACGATACAAAGGTTTGGGTGAAATGAACGCAGAACAATTGTGGGAAACGACAATGTCTCCTGAAGGAAGAACACTTCGTCAGGTTACAATTGATAACGCCGCTGAATGTGATCAGATTTTCTCTATGCTAATGGGGGATGAAGTTCCGCCAAGAAGAGAGTTTATTGAGAAAAATGCGAAATATGCTAAGATCGATATTTAAAGAGTCTTTAATATAAGAACAAAAAATGCGACCCTTATCGGTCGCATTTTTTGTTGAATAATGCCACTATTAAATAATAAAAAAAGACACGATAAATAATTATTCACCACGCCTTTTTATTTTTTAGGGTTACCCCTTTAGTTCGCAGACCGTAAATAGTTTATGTTCTGGGGGTGTTTATTTGTGTAAAAATAGCACAGATGAAAATACTTAAAGAATTATCGAGAAAAGAATTTAGGGCAAAATTTGGGTTGGAGGATCTATGTATAGCCTAATTATCTAAGACAAAATGGGTCGACGG
>Ga0209390_10003089_pt1 | contig 27675 bp, 13 predicted proteins | sample BON01_FD_187212 | JGI IMG/M metagenome (GOLD analysis project Ga0209390, IMG submission 187212) | Freshwater microbial communities from Lake Bonney liftoff mats and glacier meltwater in Antarctica - BON-01 (SPAdes) (version 2) | ecosystem: Environmental > Aquatic > Freshwater > Ice > Glacier...
TTCTTCTTTCTTTCCTTCCTGTTCCCCATTCGGCTGGTCTCGCCTCGTTCGATGGCCGTTGGCGGCGCAAGTCTTTGCTTTCGCATCTCGTTTTTATCTGTCTCGCTGACTAGAACCCATCCCCCCCCCCCCCCCCCCCCCCCCCCCCCCCCCCCCCCCCCCCCCCCCCCCAAAAAAAAACCAAAAAAAAAAACCAGAGCCCTCCGCCTACCTCGACTCGGAGCAGCGCATCGTCGCCAGCAAGGTCATCAAGCGCTTCATCATGCACGCCAAGAAGACCGCCTTCGTGGTGGAGCACGACTTCATCATGGCCACGTACCTGGCCGACCGCGTCGTCGTCTACGAAGGGATTGCCAGCAAGGAGGCCACCGCGCGGGCGCCGCAGGCCCTGCTTCCCGGGATGAACCGCTTCCTGAGCAACCTGGACATCACGTTCCGCCGCGACCCGACCAACTACCGGCCGCGCATCAACAAGCTCAACTCGACCAAGGACCGGGAGCAGAAGGAGGCGGGGACGTTCTACTACCTGGAGGAGTGAGCGGGGGAGGACACGAGGCGCGGAGAAAGGGAGGGGGGGCGGCGCGGCGCGCGCTTCTGCTTGCTGCTGTTTTTTTTTTCTGCGGCATGCGGCGGCCGCGCGCTGCAGACACCCCCCCTTTTGCGCTCCTTGGCCTCCCTTTTTTAACGAGCCGAGGTCTCGGCGAATTGATTGACTGTGTACACAGCAGGATAGAAAGAACAAACGCAAACACACAGCCGCGCTGTTTTCCCGGACGCGGCCTTCTAGTCTCAAACTCGCCAGCGGAACGACCAACGCTTTGGTTTACCGCCCGAATCCGAAACCGCGCGCCAACGGTCGGTCGCTCACGCCGCCTGTTTCCTCGTAGCCCCTGCTCCCGCTGCTTGGCCCCCCCGCCCCTGCTGCTGCTGCTGCGCCTGCGCCTGCTGCTGCTGCCGCTCCTGCGCCTCCCGCCGCCCCTGCGCCTCCCTCCGCGCCCGCGCCACCGCCCGCTCGAGCGCCCGCCCCACCTCGTCGCTGTCCGGGTCGAGCCTCGACGCCTCGCCCAGCGCGCCGCACGCCGCGCGCCACATGCCGAGGGCCGAGGCGGCGCCGCCCTCGCGGTACCACGCCTTGACGTAGCCCGGCAGCAGCGTGCGCGCGGCTCGCGCGTCTGAGAGGGCGCCGCGCGCGAGGGCGGCGCGGCCGCCGCCGCCGCCGCCGCCCTTGCCGCCGCCGCCGCCGCCGCCCTTGCCGCCGCCCTCGCCGCCCTCGTCGCCGTCCGCGGCCAGCGCCAGGGCCAGCCTGGCCGCCGCGCGGTTGGCCCAGAGGGGGGCGCTGGCCGTCCAGTGCCGAAGCGCCTCCGTGTAGAGCCTCTCGGCCGCGCGCATGTCCCCTTTCACAAAAGCGGCGTCCCCGCGGGCCTTGACCTCGGCGGCCTTGGCCTCGTCCGGCGGCGACAGCTCGGGCGGCGCCGGCGGGAACGAGGCGCCGGCGGCGTCGACAGAATCGTCGCCATCCTCGGCCGCCGCGCCCCCCGCGCCCGCGCCCCCGCCCGCGGCCCCGACGGTGCTCGCGACGCGCGCCTCGGCGGCGGCGCGCAAGGCCTCGTGCTCGCGCTCCTGCTGGCGCACCTGCGCCTCGGCATACCGAACGAGATTTTTGGCCGTCCATCCGTCGCCGCCGCCGCCATCCTCGCCGCCGCCGCCGCCGCCCGTCTTCTTTCCGTCTTCTTCGCCGCCGCCGCCAGAAACAACGTTGCGGAAGCCGGCAGGCCTCAGCGTGGTCGCGTGGATCAGCGCGTCCAGCAAGGGTCTGTACGCGGGGCCGCACGCCGCCGCCAGCACCGCCGCCAGCGTCCCGCCGCCGTCGAGCGCGTCGGCGTCGGCGCCCTTTTCGAGCAGCCGCCGCGCCAGCCGCGCGGCCGACGCGCCCGCCTCGCGCGCCTCTTCGTCGGGCGGGCCCCCCCCCGCCGCCGCCGCCCCCACGGCCCCAGCGGCGCCCTGCCGCCGCCGGCGCCGCAGCCCCGCGGCCGCCAGCGCGTGGAGCGGGGTCATGCCGCCGTGCGCCGCGCGCCGCGGGTCGGCGCCGGCGTCCAGCAGGGCCGAGGCGAGCGCCTCGTCGGCGTTGGCGGCCGCCACCGTCAAGGGGGTGACTCCGGACGGCGTGGCGCCGTCCGGGTGCGCGCCGGCCTCGAGCAGCAGGCGCGCGGCCTCGGCGTTGCGCGCCAGGGCGGCCATGCCCAGGGGGGTGCCGGCGGCGCCCGAGGGGGCGTCGACGCGGGCGCCCGCCGCGAGGAGGCGGCGCACGCAGGCGGCGCCCGCGGGCCCGGCGGCGGCGGCGGCGGCAGCGCGGTGCAGGGGCGTGAGTGGGGCGTCGGCGCCGGCGCCGCCGTCGCCGTCGCCGTCGGGGTTGCGGGCGGCGGCGTCGGCGGCTGCCGCGACGGCCGCCCCTGCCTCTGCCTCGGCCGTCGTCGCGCCCTTGGCGTCCTTGCTACCCCCGTGCGGGCACGCCCCCCGCGCCAGCAGCAGCTCGACGGCCGGCAGCGCCCCGGCCCCCGCCGCCAGCGCCAGCGCCGTGCTGCCGTCGCCGTCGCGCGCGTCCAGCGGCGGCCGCGACGCGGCGCCCTCGGCCTCCTGCTCGTCCAGGGCGGCCGAGGCAGCGGCGGCGGCGGCGGCGGCGGCGCCCGGACCCTTGCTCTCCGGGTCGTAGTCGCCGTCCAGCACGCGCCGCACCGCCTCCGCCCGCCCGCCCGCCGCCGCGTGGTGCAGCAGCGTGCGCCCCTTCTGGTCGCGCACGGCGCCCAGCTCGGCGCGCTCGGCGGCCGTCAGCAGGCGCGCGGCCGCGCACAGCGCGCGCTCGTCGCCGGCGCCGCCGTCTTTGCCGCCGTCTTCGCCATTGTCGTCGCCGGCGCTGTTGGCGGCGCGGAAGAGGGCGCCGAGGCGCTGGATGGTGCCGAGGGCATCGCCCGCCGCTTTGGGGGCCATTGCGTCCTAGTGGAAAGAGCGTCGATGCGCGCGCGCGCGCGCGCGCGCTTGCAATGAGAGCAGGAGGTGGCAGGGGGAGATGAGCGGGGCTCCAACTCTCGATCGATGGGCGTGTGTGTGTGAACCGTGCCGATCGAGCAACAGGATGATGTCGGTAGTCGTCGATGTTCCTTCAAGTGAGTGCGCTCGCAAGTTTTGTGTGAGAGAGGAGCGGCGACTCGAGAACAAACAACTGGAAGGCAGCACTGGCAGCACCGGCACTTTTGCAACTTGAAACGTGACGACGCGCAGAGAGACCCCTCGTCCACGCATGCGCTCCCTTCAACCCGCACATCATTGGCAGCAGCAGCAGGTACACACGCACACACAACAGGCGCACACAGACGACCTCAACAGCAAAGGAGAAAAGAGCACACAGCAAGAAGTGAAACGCGAGAGAGAGGGGCAAGCCGCAGCAAATGAACGGCGGCACGCCCCCGCCCCCGCCTTTGGTGGTGGGGGCCACTCCAGCCAAGGCGTCGTCGTCCAAGACGGTCACGGACACCGTAGTGGGGACGCACACGCACACGATTGTCGGTGAGCGAGGGGAGAGAGAGGGAGGGGCAAGAGGAGAGCGCCGACAGTTTTCGGGCATCGCGCGCGCGCCTGGCGACACGCTGCCGAAGGTCCTGCGACTCCGCGAGTGACACAGCGCACACCTTGTGCCCGCATGCATGCGCACGCGCAAGTGTCGGCGCGCAAGGATGCCGCACCGCGCGCGGTGCCGTGCCAAAGGGGGGTGTCGAGAGATGATGATGTGCCCCCAGCCCCCCCTCTCTCAACAAACCCATCATCCAAGCAACTTTCAATCGCTCACCCACCACCACCCCAACAACCCACCACCTCCCACCCCAAAGGCTACACCCTCATCAAGGGCATCGGCGACGGCGAGCCCATCGCCAGCGAGCGCTTCCAGGTCGGGGGGCACGAGTGGGTCTTGCTGTTTTACCCGGACGGCAAGCGCTCGTCGTCGGGCGACGCGGCGGCGGCGGGCGCGGCAGCGGGCGCGGCGGGCGCGGCGGCGGGGGGCGTGGCGGCGGCGCACGCGGGCGCGGCCAACGCGGCGCACGCGGTGCACGCGGCCGTGCAGGAAGCGGCGGCGCACGCGGCGGCGGCGATCCCGCCGCCGCCGCTGCCGCCGCCGCCGCCGCGCGAAGCAGGTGGCGGCGCCGCGCGGCTGGGAGGAGGAGGAGGAGGAGCAGGCGCCGCGGCCATGCCTGGAGCGGGGGCGGGCGCGGGCAACGGCAACGGCGGCGGCAACGACGGCGGCGGCGGCGGAGGCGGCGGCGGCGGCGGCGACGGACGCGACAACCAGAACCCAAACCCGACCCAGCAGCGGGCGGCCGCCCAGCGCCACGCCCTCGCCGCGGCCCTGGCCGCCGCCGACGCCCACCGGCAGCAGGCCGACGCCGCCGCCAACGCCGCGCTCGCCGCCGCCAACGCCGCCGCCGCGGCGCAGCGCCGCGACACCACCAACGAGTACGCCGCCCTCTTCGTGGCGCTCATCGGCGAGGGGCCCAACCCGCAGGGGGTGGTCAGCACGAGCGAGGGCAAGGTCGTGCGCGCCTTCCACCGCTTCACCCTCGTCGACCAACAGGGCCAGGGGCGCGACCTCACAAAGGGCCGCACGCGCGAGGCCGGCGCCGTCAAAATCTCGTGCGCGCGCCAGGACCCCAACGCGCGCAACTGCCACGGGTACCGCAAGTTCGTCAAGCGCGCGGTCCTGGAGGACCCCTCGCGCGGCTACCTGGTCGACGACACGCTGGTGATCCGCTACACGATCGAGCTTGTGGTCTCAACAGGGGGCGCGCTGAGCCGGGGCGGCGGCGCGGGCGGCGCGGGCGGGCCGCCGCGGGCCGACCTGGTGCGCGTGCCGCCCCCCTCGCTGGGCCGCGACATGGCCGAGCTGCTGTACAGCGGGCGTGGGGCCGACTACACCATCGTGGTGCCGGCGTCGGCGGCGGCGGGCGGCGGCGGGGGGAGGAGGCGCAGGGCGGGCGGGGCGGGCGGCGGCGGGGACGTCCCCGCGCTGACGGCGGACGGCGGCAACGGGGGCGGCGGCGGCGGCGGCAGTGAGAGCGGCGGCGAGGGCGGCCGCGGGTCGTTCGAGGCCGGGCTCGACGACGGCGACGACGACGGCGACGAGGACGAGGACGACGGGGCGGCAGGCGGCGAGGGCGCGGGCGCCGCCGGCAGCGACGCCGCCGACCCCGTGGCCGCGGCGGCCGCCGGCAGCGGCCGCCCCCGCGCCGCCGCCGCGGCCGCCGCAGCCGCCGCAGCCGCCACAGGCCGCCGAGACGCGCGCCGCCCCCGCGGTGCCGCCGCTGCTGCCGCCGCCGCCGCCGCCGCTGCCGCTTCAGCCGCCGCTGCCGTCGCGGCCGACCCGGGCGCCACCGCCGCCGACGCCGCCGAGGCCGGCGCCGCCGCCGACGCCGCCGCCGACGCCGGCTCCCCCGGAGGAGGAGGAAGCCACCACCCAGGCGTCGAGATTCGCGTGCACCGCATGATCCTCGAGGCCCGCAGCCCCTTCTTCGCGGGCCTGCTCGCCAGCAACATGGCCGAGGCGCAGGAAGGGAGGCTGGTGGTCCGAGGCATGCTCCTCCCTGTGGTGCGCGCCGTTTTGCATTTCGTCTACACGGACGAGCTCCCCGACGAGCTCGCGGGCCCGCTCCTGGGCGTGCCCATGGCGCAGCACCTCCTCGTGGCCGCTGACCTGTACCAGCTGTCGCGCCTGCGGCGCATCTGCGAGCGGCGGCTGTGCGAGTCGGTGGCCGTCGACACGGCGGCCACCACGCTGGCGCTGGCCGAGCAGAACCACGCCGGCGAGCTCAAGCGCGTGTGCCTCGACTTTGTGGCGCGGCACCTGGCGGCGGTGATGGCGACGGACGGGTACCGGCACATGACGCGGTCGTGCCCGTTGCTGCAGGCGGAGCTGCTGGCGGTGATCGCCAACCACGGCGGGCAGCAGCTGCTGCAGGTGCCGGGCGGGGGCGCGTCGGCGCAGCAGCACCAGCACCAGCAGCACCAGCAGCAACCTCAGCAGCAGCAGCAGCAGCACGCGCACCAGCTGCAGCAGCTGCAGCAGCAGCACCACCACCTCGCGCAGCAGCTGCAGCAGCAGCAGCAGCATGCGCCGCTGCAGCTGGCGGCCGCCGCGCACGCGGGCGGCGGGGACATGGGCGGCGGCGGCGCGCACGCGCAGGCGGTGCAGGCGGCCCGGGCGCGCATCGCGGCGGCGGCGGCCGGCGTGGGCGGCACGCACGCGCAGGAGGCGCGGGCGGCGGCGGCGGCGCGCGCGCGCGCGCTCATGGGGTGGGGGCTGGCCGGCCCGGCGGCCGGGGCTGCTGGGGCTGGTGGCGGTGGTGGCGGTGGCGGCGGTGCCGCGGACGACGCCGCCGAGGACCCTCTCGCCCGGCGGGTGCGCCCGCGCCGCGGGTACGACTACTGAAGAGGGAAGAGTGGGGCGATGCAAAAGAAGGAGAAGACGTGTTTTGTTTTCGATTCGCGCCAAATTCGATTTTTTGTTTTCGATTCGCTCCGTCGCGCTTTTGCCGCGCGCACCTGCCGGCCAACCAGGTTGTGTGCTCCCCTTGCTCCTCCCGCCCCCCAGACTCGCACCGTCACCTTTTTTTTCATTCTCCTCTTCCCTTTCCCAGAAGAAAACGTGGCGTGTAAATGGCCGCGCAATGCAAGCCAGGAGTGCCGACGAACCTCACGAACCGCGTCGCGCTGTGCGTCGTCGCTCGCTCGCCGCCGAGGAGGCCTCGACCACCCACTCTGCCAGGGCGGGGGTCAGCACGGCCGCGCGGTGGCCGGCCTTGGACGCCGCCCAGGCCAGCCACGACGCCTCAAACCAAGAGAGGCCGCCGCCGCCGCCGCTCACGCCGCCGCCTTGCTCCTGCTGCTCCTCTTGCTGCTGCTGCTGCTGATGCTTGACGGGCGCGCGCGCCATCTCGGCGCCGCGCCGCTCGATCGCCGACCACAGCGCGTCGTTGGCAGGGGCCAGGTGCCGAGCGGCCAGCGCGAGCATGGCGAGCTCCTGCGGCTGGGCCGCGTCGATCGCTTGCCGCTGCTTCTGGTCCTGTCGCGCCGCCGCCGTTTGTGGGTTGAGTGGAGCGAAAGCCGGCCGTCGCGCAGCGCGCTCGTCTAGTTGTTGCCGCTCCTTTGCCGCCAAACGCGTCAACCACATCTCGCCCAGAACCCAATTCACTTTCACAAACGTCCCCATCATTCCCTAGCGTCCCCCTATTTTTAGCCCGCGCGCGCGCACACAAGTTAAGACCAACCAAAAAGCCGGCGCAACAACAAACGCCGCTTTTGTCCCGACGAGACAGTCCCCGATCCACGTACTCGATGACGATGGCGGCGCAAGAGCAGCGCCCGCCGCCGCGCCTGCCGCCCCGCTCGCCGCTGCCAAAGGTCGCCGCCGAGTCCGACAGCGACGGCGCGAGCGGCGGCGCGAGCGGCGACGAGAGCGGGTCGTCCTCGTCCTCACCGGGCTCGCTGTCGTCGGCCGACGACGATGCCTGGCCTCAAGGGCGCGCCGCGCCAGACGCGGCAGCGGCAGCAGCAGCACCGGCAGCAGCACCAGCATCAGCACCAGCACCAGGACGACGAGCAGCAGCAAAATCCAGAGCCGCACCGACCACAGCGCCAGCGCCGCCGCAAGCGCCGCCAGCGCCGCCGCCGCCGCCGCCGCCGCTGCTGCCGCCCTCGGGCGACGCGCAGCTCGACGCGCTGCTGCCCTTCCTGCTGCTGGCGCCGCGCGCGGCGCGCCCGCGCTACCTGCACTTTTGCGACGCCGCGGGGGCCTGCGCGGGCGAGGGCGGCGGCTCGCCCACGCCGGCACGCCGCCAGCGCGCCGCGGCGTCGCTCGGTGGCGCCCTGGGAGCCTTCTTCGCGCGGGACAGGCGCGTGCGATCGGCGGCACTCGCGGGCAACGGGCTGGGCGACGCCGGCGCGGCCGCGCTCGCGCTGGGCCTGGCCCGCCGCCTGGAGCGCGGCGGGGGGCGCCTGCAGGTCCTCGACCTGAGCAACAACGGCATCGGCGACGCCGGGGCCGCGGCCCTGGCCGACGCGCTGTGCGCGGCGGCGACGGGCCCGCCGTCCGGGCGACAAGGGGGCAGCGGCGGCGGCGGGGGCAGGCTCGCCGTCGCCCGCGGGCGCAACGGCGGCGGCGCCCCCAATCCGAATCGCGCGTCGCCGCCGCCGCCGCCGCCCCGCGCAAAGTCGCTAAACCTGGCCGAGCTCGTCCTCGACGACAACGACATCGGCGATGCCGGCTGCGCGGCGCTGGCGGCCGCCGTCGCCGCCCTGGGCGCGCGCGCGCCCCGGCGCCTGTCGGTCGCGCGCAACCCGCGCGCGTCGCCCGCCGCGCTCGCGCGCCTGAACAACTGCGTCGCCACGCGCGGCCTCGGCGGCGGCCTCGGCCTCGCGCCCCCTTCCGGCGCGTGCGGCGGCGGCGGCGCCGGCGCCCCCGGCGGCGGCAGGTTCGAATGGCTGGCCCCCGCGGGCCCGCCGCGCGCCGCCGCCGGTGCCTCGGCCGTCAGCTTTGCGCCCGCGGCGCAGGCCCTGCAGTTTCCGCACCTGGCCGCCGCAGTGTCCGCCGCCGCCGCCGCCGCCGCCGCCGCCGCCGCCGCCGCCGCCGCCGCATCCGCCGCCGCCGCCGGTGTAAGGGGCAGTGGCGGCGGAGGAGCGGTCGGCAGCGGCGACGCCGACCACTACCGTGGCGCCCCCTATCCCCCGCTCGCCAGCGCCGCCAGCATGGGCCGCTCGCTGTCGACGGGCCTGTTCGACCTGGACCTCGGGGCGAACGCGGGCGGGCGCGACGGCGACGACGGCGGGGAGTCGTCCCTGGGCGCGGCGGGCGGCGGGCCGGCCTGGGCGCCGGAGGCTGAGGCGGATGGGACGCCCGGAGAGTCGCGGCAGCACGGCGGCAACATGTGGGGCGGCGGGCTGCCGACGCGGGCGCGCGCCATCGGCCTCTCGGGCGGCAAGCAAGGCGGGGGCTCGAGAGCGGGGAGTGGGGGGGCTAGCGTCAACAACCCTTCCGCCGCCGCCAACGCCGGCAGCACAGAAGCGGACGAGAGCGGCGGCGGCGGCGGCGGCGGCGCGCTCGGCGGCGCCTCGGCCACGATCGGCAGCGGCATCGGCAGCGCCGGCCCCGGCCAGCGCGACCCCTCCGCCCCTGACAGCGGCGACTTCTGGCGCGACGGCCCCGCGTCGTCGGCCCCCCGCGACGACGACAACGCGGGCGGTTCCTCGCCCGGCTCGAGCGGCCGCGGCCGCGGGCGCCGCCCGGCGGCGGCGGCGGCGGCGGCGGTCGGCGCGGATGGCCGCGGAGGCGGGCATTACTATAACCGCCCGCCTCCCCCCCGCGGCTCGGCGGCCGTGCTGCCGGCGCCGGCCCCTGCCGCCCTCCTCGGTCCCGCCGCCGCGATCGCCGCCCTCGCCGAGCCGCGCGGCCGCGTCGAGGCGGGCGTCGCCCTGGCCGTCGCCCTGCTCTGCGCCGGCCGCCTGGCCGCGGCGAGCGAGGCGGCCGCTTCCGCCGCGGCTTCGGCGGGGGGCGGCGCGCCGCGCTTTCCCGCCTCGCTGCCCCCTCCCCCGGTCGCCGCCGTGGCCACCTTTCTGGCGCGGCGCGGCGGCTACCTCGTGCGCGTGCGGGCGGCCGACGCGCCCGACGCCCCCGCGGCGTCCGGCGGCGGCGGCATCTCCCACCAGCGGCACGCCGTCGTCCGCGCCACGCTTCCGGGGGCAACGGCGGACGACGGCGACGACGGGCGCGGCGCGCGCGGGCGCGGCGGCGGCGGCGGCGGCGCCGAAATTCTGGTCGACCCGTTCTTCGCCGAGCAGTTTGCCGTGGCGTCGCCGTCGCGCCGGTACGCCGCCGTGCTGCGCGCCCTGCCGCCCGTGCTGGTGCTGTCCGAGGCGCGCGTGCGCCCGCTGGTCGAGGCGCTGGGCGCCGAGCTCGCCCGCGCGTTTGCAGAGGCGGGGAGGGACATGCCTCCGTGGCGCCGCCCTGCGGCGCTGCTGTCCAAGTGGCGGCCGCGCAGTCGCTCGGACCTGCACGTGACGGCGACGCTGCCGGAGGACGAGGTCGAGCGCTGGCTGGCGGAGGCGGCGGCGGCGCCGTCGGCGGCGGCGGCGGCGGGCGGCGGGTGAAGAAAGGGGGGCGAGGGCGGCGCTAGGAAGAGGCGGTGGGCGGGCGGCGGCCCCCTGGCCGCCGCCGCGAGCGCCGCGCTCGGTATCATCCTTCGCTCTGCAAAGCGGCATCTCCTAGGTTCAAGCGCCATTTTCGCAACACGACGTATTTCGTCCTTCTTCCTTTGACTCGGTGTGCGGCGCACCGTCCCCCCCGTTCAAACGGGCGCAGCATCTCGCGGGACCCTTCACCTTTTCACCTTTCCCCTTTTCCCGTAAAAGGGTCACCCGCGACAAGGCCAAGACCTCCCCCCCGGAATGACGCGCGCCAACGGGGACGCGCGCAGCCACGGCGGGGGCGGCGCGGGCGCGCTGCTGATCCTGGACGCGGCGGCCGCGGCCGCCGGCGGGAATGACGGCGGCGGCAAGAGCGTCGCGCCCGGCGCCGCGCCCGCCCCCCCGGCGACGACAACAGCGGCACCAGCGACAACAGCAGCAGCAGCAAAGCAGCGCCCCCCCTCCCTCAAACGCGGCATGTCCCTGTTCTTCGAGATCGTCACCGGCATAGACGAGGCGGCCGTCGAGGAGAGGATCCGGCGCGCGTCGCTGCAAGATTCGGGCGCGCCCGCCGCCGCCGCCAGCCAGGGCTGCCCCGCGCCGCCCGCCCGCGCCGCCGCCGCCGCCCTGCCGCCGCGCCCGCCGCCGCGCACCGCCTCCGGCGGCATGCTCTCGACCCTCGGCGAGCGCGAGAGCCCCACCGCCGCCGCGCCGGGCGTCAGGCGCACGCCCTCCCGCTCGGTGCTCTTTGCGCTGCCGCCGCAGCCGCCCCTGCAGCAGCAGCAGCAGCGCCCCTCGACCCTGGCCGCCGCCGCCGCCGCCGCCCCCTCGCTCCCCTCCGCCCGCCCGCCGACCATGACGCCCGCCGAGGTGCTGCACGAGCTCCTCGGCGACCTGTTCATCGACCCCGCGCGCCTCACCGAGCACGAGCTCCTGGGCGAGGGCGGATTCGCCGCCGTCCACGCCGCCACCCTCGCGCCGCCCGGCGGCGGCGGCGACGCTGCAAGCTCGGCCTTTGCCGCCGCCACCCCACCCGCCGCCGCCGCCTCGGGCCCGGCCGCCCCTTCGGGCCCGACCGCCGCCTCCTCCCTGCCCTTTGGCGAGCCCGTGGCCGTCAAGCGCCTGCGCCCGGACGCGCTGCCGGGGCCCGAAGAACTGAAAGAATTTTTGGCAGAGGCGAATTTGCTGCGAAAGATGCACCACCCGCACGTGGTCGCCCTGCGCGGGGTGGGCAGCCGTGACCTGTCCGATTTTGTCACGATGCGCCGCTCCATGTACGTGGTGCAGGAGCGCATGGACGCCGGGGACCTGCGCGCGCTGGTGCAGGCGCAGGCGGCGCACCCGTTCCGGCGCGTTTACGCGCGCGCCGACGCGCTGCGGTGGGCGCGGCAGGTGGCGGCGGCGGTCGACTACCTGCACAGCGTGTGCCGGCCGATGGTGATCCACCGCGACCTAAAGCTAGACAACGTGCTGCTCGCGACGCCGGACCGGGGGCTGGCGGCGTCGGCGGGCGGGGCGGGGGGCGGGGCGGCGGCGGCGGCGCAGGGCGTGGCGGCGGCGACGGCGGCCGCCGAGGCCGCGCGGTCCGGAGAGCCGGCGACGGGCGAGTGGACGGCCAAGCTCGCCGACTTTGGCTTGCACAAGCGTCTCAGGCGGCGCGTGTCCGTGGGCGGGGGGCAGTGGCACCAGCAGCAAGAAGAGGGGGCGGTGGCGGCCGCCGGGCGGCAGGATGGGACTGGGAACGGGAACGGAACCGGCGGCGGCGGCGGCGGCGGCGAGGAGGAGTGGGTTGCCTGGGACAGCGCGGGTCCGTCGTACCGCGGCGCCGACTATGAGCCCAGCTACTACGGCGCCAACAATTTCTACTCGGCCATCAGCGGCCAGCAGCAGCAGCAGCGGCAGCAGCAGGCACTGGCGGCGAGCGCGGGCCGCCGCTCCGCGGCCGAGCGGGCGCTGGTGCGGGAGGGCGGCGGCAGCGGCGGCGGCGGCAGCAGCGGCAGCGGCCGCTCCATCCTCGAGACGGTCGCGCGCGACGCGTCCGTGCGCCGGCGCGCCGAGGCCGTGCGCGCGATCGAGGACGGCTCCGTCCACGGCGGCGGCGCCAATGCCAACGCCAACGGCAGCGGCCACGGGAGCCGGCACGGCAGCGGCCACGGCCGCCTGCTCGCCGCCGCCGCCATCTGCGAGATCGCCCCCGTCGCCGAGGCGTTCTCCCCCGCGCCGGTCTCCCCCCCGCCGCCCGGTGCCGCCGCCTGGGCCGCGGCCCGAGCAGGCAACAGGAACGCCGACGGGAGCTACAGCGGCGGCGCCGACGGCGGCGGCGGCGGCGGCGGCGGCTCCGGCCGTGGCGGCGGCGCCGCGCCCGTTGAGGCAACCACCCGCGTCGGCTCGCTGCTCTACATGGCGCCCGAGGTCCTGCGCGGCGAGCCGTACAACGAGAAGGTCGACGTGTTTTCGTTCGGCGTGATGCTGTACGAGCTGTTCTCGGGCAGGCCGCTCGGGTCGCGCGTGGCGGCGGCCGCGGCCGCGGGCGACGCGGGCTCGAGCAGCGGCGGCAGCGCCGCCGCCGCCGCCAAGCCGCCGGCCCCCGCGCTCGTCGTCGTCGCCGGCGGCGCCGGCGCGGACCCCGAGGCCGACGCCGAGCAGGGCACGCTCCTGGCCTACGCCCAGCGCGTCGCGGGCGGGCACCGCGAGCCCATGCCCGAGGCCTGGCCCGCGGGCCTGAAGGCGCTGGTCGCCGCCTGCTGGCACGCCGACCCCCGCCAGCGCCCCTCCTTCGGAAGCCTCGTGCGGGCGCTGGACCTGCTCGAGGGGCAGGGGGCGGCCGAGGCCATGGACGCGGCGCAGGCGGGGCTGCGGACGGACTACGACCCGCTCAACGACTGCGGGTGCGGGTGCGCGATCATGTGATTCGAGGTTTTTGGTTTGGTTTTTCATTTTGGTTTTTTGGTTTTTTGGTTTTTTCATTTCTCGAGAGCGTTTTGTCGCTCGCTTCTCTTGTCTGCGACGGCGCCGACCGCCCGTGCGCCCCCTTTTTGAGCTCTCCGTTCCCGCCTGCATTTGCCACGATGCTCCTTGCTCATTCCGCACATTTCACACGACCCGCGCGATCGTTCCAGGATTGCCTAGACATGTTTGGACTGCCATTTTTCCCGGTTTGATTTTTGGTTGAGGTTTTTCCATTTCTCGAACGCCTGTCGCTCTCTCGCTCTCTCTTTGTCCGCCGCCGACGGGGGCGCCCGTGCGCCCCGTTTTGTCTTTCCTTCCCTGCTTGCACTGTCTCCCACGGTCAGTTGGGTGCTCCTTGGCACTTGACACATCTCGGATGACTCACGCGATCCTTCCGGGTGGCGATCCCCCTACTAGACAGGCCTGCTCAACGGCCGACATTTTGTTTTGTTTTCGCTCTCGAGCGCCGCCTGCTGCCGCCGACTGCGCCGCTCGCCCTCTCGTGGAGAAAGGAGGGTTGTAGCAACCCATGCATTGTTCGTTTGTCGCAACGGCGTTACGACTTGTGTGACGTTATGTCTAATTAAACCCCGAGCTGACTGCTGAGCGCCGCCTCAAGCCCGGCGGCCCTCTCTGCGGGCGCGGCGGCGGCGGGGGCGGCATCGGCATCCCCGCCCTCCCCCGCGTCCGAAGGGGCGCGCCACACGTGCTGCCGCCAGCAGTCGGACGAGGCGTCCCACGCGAGCTTCAGGACGCCCCCGCCCTCTCCGTCACCGCGCGCCGTGCGCAGGACAGGGTGGCGCTCGACGACGGCCGCTGCCCGCCGGTGCCGCGGTCGGTCCGCTCTAGGGAGGCCGCCGTCCCCGCCCCCGTCCGCCCCTACCCGATCGCCGTCGCCCGCTTCTGCCCCTTCTTCTTCGTCGCCGTCGCCGTCAACGCCCACCCACACATCCTCAGCGCTCACGACCTCTGCCGAGGGCGCGGGCCCCCCGCCGTTGCCGCCGCCGCCGGCCGCCTCGCGCAGCTCCACCACCAAGAAGTGGCGCAGCGTGGCGCCGGCGCGGCGCGGGCGAGGCGGCGCCGCCGTTGATGAAAGCGCGCCGCCCCGGGAGTCGCCGTCGCCGCCCGCGCCCTCGGCGCCGCCGTCGCCGTCGCCCTCGCCCGGCGACGGCGGCGGCGGCAGCGGCAGCCACGCGCGCACGCGCGGGACCGTCGCCGCGTTGAGCACCACCGTCCCGCGCCCCGCGTCGACGTGCACCATGCGCCGCCGGTCCGCGCCGCCGCGCAGCACGTGGTGCATGTGGCCGTGCAGCACGAGCGCGACGTGCCTCCTGCCGTCGTCCCCGTCGTCGCCGTCCCTGTCGCTGCCGCCGCCGCCGTCCCTGCCGCCGCCGCCGCCGTCGCCGACAGTGGCGCCGTCGGCTCCGCCGCCGCCGCCGCCGCCGCTGCCGCTCTCCACCTCCCCCCCCGAGTGCAGCGCCTCCAGCGCCATCCTCAGGTCCGCGTCGCCGTGGTCCCCCGCCTCGGGCCCCAGCCAGTCGACGCCGCAGGGGTCGCCCCGCGCCGCGCCCATGCCCGCCGGGCCGTTGTGCGCCATGACCACCAGCGAGCGGCCCGCGGGCGCCTCGCGCGCGGCCGAGACGACCTTGGCGGCCGATTCCCGGGCGGTGGCGACGCCGTAGAACGCGCGGTAGAAGCGCTCGCAGGCGGCGAAGCTGTCGCCGCCCTTTGAGAAGGGGCGCGCGCCGACGACCGAGACCAGGGACGGCGGCGGCGGCGGCGGGGGGCATGCGGGGGACGTTGCCCGGGCCGTCGCTGCTGCTGCTGCTGCTCCTGTCGCTCCGGTTGCTCCTGCTGCTCCTACTGCTCTTGCAGCTCCCGCTTCAGCTCCAGCTGCTGTTGCAGCTCCTGCGACTCCTGCCGCTCCTGCCGACGATGCTGCCACTGCCGCCGCTGCCGCCGCTCCTGCCGCCGCCGCCGAGGGGAGCAGGCCCCCCCAGTGCGAATACCCCGCGTGCATCCCGCCCAGCGCGCGCAGCTGCGCCCACGCCTTGGGCCCCAGCGCCGCCGGGTCCTCGACCCCGCGGCCCGCGGCCGCGGCCGCGCGCGCCTCCTCCTCCGCGCGCTCGGACGCGAGCGCCGCGGCGGACTCGACCGCCCGCCGCAGCTCGCGCGGCTGCGGCCGCTCCTTCGGGCGCGCGCCCCTGCCGCGCGGCGGCAGGCCCGCCGCCTCGAGCGCCGCGGCGACCGCCGCGCGCTCGCGGCCCTTGGACGTCAGCGCGGTCCACGCGTCGTGGTTTCCCAGGATCACGATGCGGGGCGGCCCCGCGCGAGGCTCCGCCAGGCCCGACACCAACTCTACCAGCTCCTCGCCGAAATCGCCGACGAGCATAACGGCGTCCGGCGCCAGCGCCGAGACGGCCGCGCCGTCGAGCGCCTCGTCGAACTGGCCGTGCACGTCGCCCACCACCGCGAGGCGCAAGGTGCGCCCTTGAACCAGGGCGCTGGCGTCGTCGTCGCCCGCCATGGAGTAGGCGCGCGCGCGCGTGGTGGGGACGACCGCGGCTGCGCGTCCGGTGCCTGTCCTGACGAGTGAGCGGGGGGAGGAGGGTCGCGAGGGTCGCGCCGCGCCGGTGCAATCGCGGCCGCCGCGGGACCTCAGCATCCTCAGTGGTGATGTGGTGCGCGCGAAGGCGCGAGGACGTTTCACGATCGGCGGCTGTGTCGGCGAGGGTGGGGGGCGTCCTCCTTACAAGACTCGGCGCGAACCCCTGCACTCCTCGGCCGCCGACGACAGCACGAACAAACGCGAGGCGGGGATCAGGCGGGGATCGTCTCCTTCCATCCGCAACTTCCCCTCTCAATTCGCCGCGACCAGCGCTGCCGCAGGCGCCGCCCCGGCCTCGACGTGCGCGCGCGCCAACGCCCGAGTGAGGGCCAGCTGCAGGTCGGCCACGCCGCCCGACGGGGCCCGGAGGCCGCCGGCGCCCGCGCCCGCGCCCCCGGCGCCGGCCGCCGCCCGCCGGCCGGCGGCGAGCAGCCGGCCGACGTCGTCCGCAGAGAGCGGCGAGAACGGTGACTCCAGAAGCGGCACGCCAAACGCGAGCAGCAGCAGCGGCAGGAGGGCCGGGGCGGCGCGCGCGCCCGGGGACGCGGGGGCGAGCCCCCCGAGGGCCAGCTCCAGCAAGGGGGCGCGGACGGCGCCCTGCGCGGCGCAAAGGTGCGCCTCGGCGGCCGCGAGGCGGCGCCCGGCGGCGTCGGCGGCCGCGACAGCCTCGGCGGCCGCCGCCTCGCCGCCGGCGCCGCCTCCGCCAGCCGCGGCCGCCGCGTCGGCCGCGCGCTCGGCGGCGGCCGCGGCCTCGGCCGCGCGCGCGTCGGCGGCGGCCTGCGCCTGCTGCGCCGCGTGGGCCGCGCGCTGCAGGCGCACGAAGCACCGCAGGAACTGTAGCTCGGGGTAGGGCCGCGTCGACGCGGCGACGGCCAGCGCGCCGGCCGACGGGGCCGCGGCGCCGGCGTCCGGGCCGCCGCCGCCACCGCCGTCGCCGCCGCTGAAGCCGCCGCCGCCGCCGCGGCTCAGCGCCACCTCCGCCGGCCCCCCCGCCGCCAGGCACGCGTCCAGCACGGGCGCCAGCTCCTCCAGCTCCGGCAGGGGCAGCGGGCGCACGGCGTAGCCCCCTCCGCCCGCGCACTCGGCCGCCCGCGCACACAGCGCCCGCCGGACCGCCTCGAGCAGCGGCGCCGCCAGCGCCGCCACGCCCCTCGCGTCGTGCGCGCGCAGCAGCCAGCGCAGTGCGGCGCCGCGCGCGCCGAGCTCGGCGCAGCGGGCGCCGAGGCGGCGGCAGAGGGCCGCGGCCGCGCCGGACAGGCCGTGGCGCGCGCAGAGGGCCAGGGCCTTGTGCGCGGCGCGGCCGTCGTCGTCGCCCTGCCCGCCGTCGTTGCCGCCGCCGCCGCCAGCGCCGCCGCCAGCGCCGCCGCCCCCGGGCCCGGCCAGCGGGAACGGCAGCCGCTCCAGCAGCGCCTCGAGCGCGTCCGCCCCGTGCGCCGGGCACCACGCCAGGTACTCGGCGGCCAGCTGCCACGTGGACGCCTGGCCCGCCAGCGTGTCCACGTAGTGCAGCATGTAGGCCTCGGCCTGCCCGCAGGCCAGCGGCGCGGGCAGCGGCCTGGCCAGCGCGCGCGCGGCCTGCGGGTCTGCGCACAGCAGGTCGTAGCAGTGCGCGACGAACCAGAGGCCGCAGTAGGGGCTGTTGGTGCAGACGGCGACGACCGACTGCACCTCGAGCTCGGCGGCCGCGGCGATGAGGTCGTCGAAAAAGGCGAGGAGGCCGGCGTCGGCCGGGCCGCCGCCGCCGCCGCCGTCGTCGCCGTCCTCGCCGTCTGGGCTGCCGCCTCGTCCTCCTCCTCCTCCTCCTCCCTTCCCGCCGCCGCCGCCGCCGACGGCCGCCTGCGCGTGCGCCACCAGCTGCCGCAGGTGCAGCCGCGGCCGCAGGTCCGGGTAGCGCCACACCAGCAGCGCCACCAGAAACTCGAGCCAGTTGCGCCCGGCCGCCCGCCTCAGCGCGCCCTCGTCGCCCGAGCACACAGAGAGCAGCTCCCTCAGCCCCTCCTCTGCCTCGGGGTCGCCGCCGCCGCTGCCGCCGCCCAGCGCCGGCTCGCGCCTGGCCATCGCCGCGGCCTCGGCCTGCCACTCGGCGCGCTCGCGGCGGAAGGACGCCGGGTCGTCCATCGCGCGGCCGAGGTCGACGACGGGAGGGGAGGAAGAGGCGCCGCCCCGTCCGCCGCCGCCGCCGCCGCCGCCGCCCGGCGACGCCGGCGCGACGAGCCTCGGCGCCTGCCGAAGCAGCGCGTACACCCGCTCGAGCCGCGCCAGGGTCGCCGCGTGCTGCCCGGGCGCCCGGTACGCCGGGTGCGACAGCAACACCCCGGCCGCCTCCCCCAGGCGCCCGAGGGCCGCCAGGCGCGCCGCCAGCGGCCAGAAGGACGGGTCGGCGTCGGGCCGCGGGGCCGCGGCCAGCCGCCGGCGCGCCGCCAGCAGCGGGTCCCACCCGGCGCCCGGGCGCGTGCTCAGCAGCGGGCCGTGGCGCGCGAACCACGCCGCGAACGCCTCGGCGAAGAAGCCCTCGGACGAGGTCGAGGGGTCGAGGCACAGGAGCTCGAGCAGGTGCCACGCGGACGCCTCGTAGAGGGTCTGGAGGGCGTCGGCGCTCGGCGGCGGCGGCGGCGGCGGCGGCGGCGGCGGCACAGGCGCGCTGCCGTCGCCGCCGCCGCCGCCGTCGCCGCCCAGGCCGACGGAGACGGGGGGCGCCTCGACCCGCGCCGACTCGAGGACGCGCCGCACGGCCCGCGCGTAGGCGCACAGGGCGTCGCGGCGGCGCACGGCCAGGGCGCCGGTCGGCGGAGGCAGCGGCTGCGCGGCGCGGCCCGTTGGGTCGGACGGCGCCGCGCTGCCCTCGAGCGAGCGCAGCACGCGGCGGATTTGGCGGTAGAGCGGCAGGACGTCGTAGGCCACGCGCCGCTGCTCCATCGAGGGAGAAGACCAGGCGACGGTGGTCAGGACGCAGGGGCCCGGCGCGGGCGCGCGTTGGTCGCGCGCTTGGGGAGAGGCGTTGCCGCCGCCGCCGTACGAGAGGAGCGGCGGGGGGGCGGGCGGCGACGGCGCCGGCGCGCCGTTGCCGCCGCCGCCGCCGCCCGCGCCGACGGACGGCTCGGGCGGCGCGCCGACCGGGCACACGCGGATCTGCGGCCCGACGCCCCACGCAAAGTGCAGCCGGGTGCCGCGCGGGGCAAAGACGCGCGCGAGCCTCTCGGGGGGTGGTTCGGCGTGGCTGCCGCCCGCGTCGTCGACGGGGACGAGGCTCATCGGGCGTTTGGCGTTCGAGTTTTTTTTTTTTGAGTTGACGATCCGCCTCCCCGAGAGGACGAGGTGCGATGTTGGCGTTGGTCAAGTGGTCTTCATGATGGTGAATGATGATGTTGGTGAATGATCATGATGATCGCGGAGATGTGCCCGTGGAGGGGGGTGGAGAAAGCAAAGGACGCTCGCAATTTCAGGCTCCTCCTCTTCCTCTCTCTCTCGAACCCGGTCCTCTCTCTCTTCAAAACAATCAACACCTAGCCCCGTCCTGATAACAAACCAGCGCAGGCGCGGTCTCCCGCTAGCGTGGCCCCCTTGGCGCACGAAGCCCAAAGCTTTTCAGAGGGGGAGCTCCCTGACCAAAACGAGTTCGTCAATCGTCGTCGCGTCACGTCGTCCCATTCCTGCGTAGGCACGCCCGCCCGCCTAGGCACGCCGCTCTCGCAGAGTACCTCGCTTTCATCGGCCCCAGCAAGCGCGCAAGCGCACCCAAAACTCTCGTTCGAGCGGCATGCCGCTTCAACCCCTTCCCCTCTCTCTCACTTGGCGCGCGCCTGTGGGCACGTCGACCTGATGGCCGCCCTAAAGCGCGCGGTCCTCGCGCTATCCGCGCGCCTGTCCGAGCTGGCGCCTGACGGCGCCATCCGCGGCCTCCACTACGACGACGGCTGCGTCGCTGTCGCGCTGTGCCCTCCGTCGGCGTCGTCGGCGGCGCGCGGGGCGTCGGCAACGTCGGCACCCGCGCCGCCGACGACGCCGTCGCCCCCGCGCCCCCTCGTCCGCGTCAACGTGGTCTACACGGAGCCGTCCGCCTACCCGGACACGGGCGCCCTCCTCCTGCTGGACGAGGGCAGCATCGCGGCCGTCGGCGAGCGCGCGGCCGACCGCCTCCTCGCCGTCGGCGAGCGCTTCTCCGAGCGCGCGCCGCTGCCCGCGCTGCTCGCCCGCGTGTGCGACGTGTTCGGCGTCGCCTTTGACGAGGCGGCGGCGGCGCTCAACAACAACAGCGCGGGCGGCGTCGGCGGCGGCGCGGCGGTGGCGGCGGCGGCGGCGGCAGTGGTCCCGGCGGGGGCGGTTGGTGGAGGGGGAGGCGGCGGCGGCGGCGCGGGCGCCAACAACGCCGCCGCCGCCGCCGCCGCGCTCGCGGTCGCGGTCGCCGTGCGGCCCGTCAGGCGCGAGAGCGACGCCGGCGGGACCATGTCGATGGACGAGGACGACCGCGCGGGCGGGACGGTCCCCGGCGGCGCCGGCGGCAACGACGAGGGCGAGGCGGACGCCGGCGACGACGACGACGAGGCGCCGGGGTACGACTATGAGGACGACGACGACGGCGGCGGCGGCGGCAGCAGCGGCGGCAGTGGTGACGGCCTCGGCGCGAGCGGCGGCGGCATGTCGGCCGAGGACGAGCTCCCGACGCGCGAGGAGGAGGAGGAGGACGAGGACGGCGCCGACGCCGACGACGACGACTACGAGGAGGACCGCGACCTGCTCATCCAGTGCGGCCGGCAGCAGGGCCGCTGGGAGCGGTTCGAGGCGGCCTTGCAGGCCGCCATCGCGTCGGCCGCCTCGGCCTCCTCGGCCGCGCTGGCGCCGGGCGGGGCCAGCGGAGCTGCCGCGGCTGCCGCCGCCGCTGCCGCCGCCGCCGCCGCTGCCGCGTCCACCTCGGCCGCCGCCGCCGCCGCCGCCGCCGGCCCGAGCGCGGGCGGCGGCGGCGCCGACCCCCTCTCGGTCGCCGCCGTCGCCGCCGCCGCCGCGCGCCACCTGTCGCACGAGCAGGGCGCCGCCGCTCGCCGCCAGATCTTTTCGCCCCAGGAGGCCTTCCGCATGCTGTGCAACGAGCTGCTCGCCGTCGTGCGCGCGCAGGACCCGTCGCTGTACGCGCACGCGCACGGCGACGACCTCTACTGCTGGGACGTGTTTCTGGGGGGATTCGAGCCCTCTGATTCTCGCATGGCGCGGGACATGGACAGCGTGTCGCGCGCGCACGCCTGCTCGTCCGTGCACCTGCGCGTGCGCTTCAAGCGCGGCCTGCACCCCTTCTACCCGCCGTCGGTCGAGGTCGTGCGCCCGCACCTGTCGGCGCCGCTGGCCGGCGCCGTGGCGTCGCACCCGCTGCTGCGGCTGGCCAATTGGGACCCTTGGCGCCGCGCGACGGACGTGTTTCGGGTGCTGAAGCAGTTTCTGGAGGCGCACGGAGCAGTGGACCTGCCGCACCCGCGCAACAGCGAGGGCGCCTTTCCGGAAAGCGCCTACTCGCGCGCCGAGCGCGCGCTCGCGCGGCTCGAGCCGCTGGCCGGGGGGCTGAGGCCCGCGTGCGCGCTGCCCGGGTGCGGGTCGGCGGCCGAGGCGCTCTACCTGGCGCGCGACGACTACGAGCGCAACCCGGCGTCGCTGGCGGCGCTGGCGGGCGCGGCGGCGGAGGCCGGGGGCAAGAAGCGCGCGCGCGCGCCGGGCTCGAGCGGGGGCGGGGCCGCCGCCGCTGCCTCGGCGGCGGCGGCGGCGGCGGCAGCAGGGGCCGGCGGCGGCGCGGCGGGCGCGGGCGGCGCCGGCGGCGAGGCGGCGGCCAAGCCCGTCGCGTGGGCCCAGGGCACGGGCTTTGGCTTTGGCCACCGCGCGACCGCGGTCTGGGACGCCAAGGCCTCCGCCGCCGCGCAGGAGGCGCAGGACGCGGAGCTGCGCGCCGTTCTCGAGGAGGTCGCGGATGCGCTGTCGGCCGAGCTCGAGGGAGGAGGACGAGGGGCAGCGGCAGCAGAGGCAGAGGCAGCAGCGGTGGTGGCGGCGGCAGAGGCAGCAGCGGCGGCGGCAGGAGGCGGCGCCTCCCAGCAGCAGCGCTCGGCCAAGCGCGGCGGCGGCGGCGGTGGCGGCAAGAAGAAGGCCCCCGCCCGCGGCACCGCCGCCGACAGCGACGACGACGAGGACGTTGCGATGGCGGAGCAGCAGCAGCAGCAAGAGCGGCAGACGGCGGCGGAAGCGACGACGACGGGCGGCGGCGGCGGCGAGGGCTGGGCGGCGGCGGCGGCGGAGTCCGTGCTGCTGCCCTTCTTGGCGGCGCAGCTGCGCGGCGCCTCGCTGCAGGAGATGCTCAGCCGCGCCGGCTTCTACTCGCAGCTCCTGCGCATCGCGCGCGCGCTCGCGGGCGACGCCCGCGGGCGCCTGCTGCTCGCCTGGGGCGCCGACCCGTCCGTCGCCGGCGCCGAGGACGACGCGGCGGCGCTGCGCGCGGCCGAGGCGCTGCAGCAGCGGTCCGAGGCGCTGCAGCGACGGTCCGAGGCGGTAGGAGGCCGCTCGCCGCCCCTGCCCCTGCCCGAGATCAACGCGCGCCTGCTGGCCGCGCTGCGCGACCTCGAGGGCGCGGCCGCGCGCTACGCGCGCGTGGCGCGCACGGCCCTGGCACTCGACGCCGACGCGGCCGCGGCCGGCGCGAGCGGCAGCGGCGCCGGCGCGGCCGCCGGCGCGACGACGAGCGCGGCCGCCGCCGCCGCCGCCGCCGCCGCCGCCGCCTTTGTCCCCCCGGCCCAGACCGCCGCTCAGGAGGCCGCGCGCGAGGGCCGCGAGGGCGCCGCCCTGTCGCAGCTGGTCGTCGACGCCGCCGCGGACCTGCGCCCCCTGTTTGCGAGGCACCGCCCGCAGCTCGAGCTCGCGGCCGCGCTCGGCGCGCCTGCGGGCGACGGCGGCGGCGGCGTCGGCGGCGCTGCTCCGGGTTCGCCCGCGCGCGGCGGCTCTGGCAATCCCCTTGCCGTCGCGGCGGCGGCGGCAAGCCCGCCCCCCGCGCGCGGCCGCCTCACGCGCCGCGCGGCGGCGGCAGCAGCGGCGGCGGCGGCAGCGGCGGCCGAGGCGGCGGCAGGCACGGGCGCAGCAGCAGCAGGCGGAGCAGGCGGCGCAGGAGCAGGCCCGCCCGCCGCCGCCAACCTCGCCCCCCCCCGAGGTCCGCCCGCCGCCCTCGACCGCGCCGCCGCCGACGCCGAGGAGCGCGCCTACGCCGCCGCCGTCCGCCCGCTGCTGGTCGACAGCGACTGTCGCGGCGCCGCGCAGCGCGGGCACAAGTTTGCCGACGCCGCCGCCCGCGAGCCCAGCCAGCTGCGCGCCCGCCAGGTGCGCGTGCTGCGCGAGGTGTCGGGACTCGAGCGCGACCTACCCCTGAGCGCGTCGTCGAGCGTCTTTGTGCGCATGGACGAGGAAAAGATCACCCTTTGGCGCGCCATGATCACGGGGCCTGAGGGCACCCCTTACGACGGCGGCTGCTTTGTTTTCGACGTCTACTTCCCGCCGCAGTACCCGTCCGTGCCGCCCATGGTCAACCTGCGCACCACAGGCGGCGGGACCGTGCGCTTCAACCCCAACCTGTACAACTGCGGCAAGGTGTGCCTCTCCTTGCTGGGCACGTGGAGCGGAGGGCAGGGCGAGTCTTGGAACCCCGACGCCTCCACCGCGCTGCAGGTGCTGATTTCGATCCAGAGCCTCATCCTAGTCAGCAACCCCTGGTTCAACGAACCTGGGGTGGAGCAGACGATGCACACGCCCGAGGGAATGGCGCGCAGCGCCCAGTACGACCAGACCCTGCGCGAGGCGACCGTGGCGCGCGCGATGGTGGACCAGCTGGCGCGGCCGCCGCCCGAGCTGGCGAGCGCCGTGCGGGCGCACTATCGGCTGCGGCGGCGGCACGTGCTGGAAACGGTCGGGCGGTGGGTCGCCGAGGCCCATGGCGGCGGCGCGGGCGCGGGCGCGGGCGGGGGCGGGGGCGGGGGCGCGGGCGCGGGCGAGCGCGGCGCGGCGCCGCCCAACCCGGGCCACGCGCAGCGCATGGAGAAGCTGCTGGAGCAGCTTGTGGCGGAGCTGGACAAGCTCTAGGGGAGAGGGAAGAAGAGTGGCCTCTGCCCCCCGCTGCCCCCGTGCGCTTTTGAGCGGGGAAGCGCGGCGGCCGCCGTCGACGAGGCGGGCCGCCCCTCCCCTCTCGACTTCCTCTTTTCGCACGAGCAAAACCTACCAGGCGCACGGTCACACATCGCAACGCATCGCACGCATCACCGTTACCCCTATATCGACTGTAAAAGGAGCGCGGCGCATTTCATCCTCCTCCGCTCTCTCCCCCGCACGGGAAACAACAAGGCGTGCGGCTCCACGTCCTCCCGCCCCTTCGCCTCCATCATCCGCATCCGGAGCCTCCGGACCGCGCCCATTCGGAACAACGTGTCAAACCTTGCGCGTCCAGTCGAAACCCGCGGCTGCCCCATCAAGGGAGGAAGGACCGAGGGGCCCTTTGTTGCGGAGCAAGGAGAGGGGGAGCGTGACGCCACTCTTTTCTCGGGCGCGCGCCAACCCGCAATCGCCTTGTCTCGCCGGCCGACACCCGACGCGCCCTCGGCGGCCTAGGCCGTACAGCCTTTTCCGCTTGCCGACCGCGCCGAGCGCGGACCTTGCCTCACAGGCGCAACCAAAAGGAAGGTAGCGACCAGCACGCCGCCGGCGCGCTCGACGCCGCGCCACCTCAGCCTCGACAACCAGACGCCGTCGCAAGCCGCCGCAGCAACAATGCCGGCCGCGGCGGGCGTGCGCCAAAAGCTGTCGATCATGTCGTTCGTCTCGGGCCTGCTCTGGGGCGTCAGCAGCGGTGTCGGCGTCATGCTGTGGCTGCTGGCCCGCCTGCTGGCCCTGCAGCGCAAGGACATCGAGCGGCGGGGGGCGTGGCTGATGTGGTGGGCAACAGGCGGCCGGCGGGGCAGCGCCGGCGGCGGCGACGGCGACGGCGACGGCGACGGCGCGGCGGCGGCGGGAACGGCCGCCGGCGGACGAGGCGGCCACCAGCAACCGGCGCGCTTGTCCTCCGGGCCGGGATCACCGCATCATCACCACCACCACCAGCAGCCGGCGGCCACGGTGATGCACGACGCGCTCGAGTACGCGGACGACACGCTCGAGCTGCGCGCGCTGCCCGCGGGCGGCGGTGGCACGGGCGGCGGCGGCCTGGGCGGCGGCGGCTTCGGCGCCGATTTCGGCGGCGGCGCAAAGGTTCGCGGCGGCGACGGCGACGGCGCCGACGGGGGCGGCGGCACGCCCCCGGTAGGGTCGGCCGTGTCGGTGACGGGGTCGCTCGGCGGCACGGGCACGGCGGCGGGGCACACCCAGTCGCGCGGCGGCGGCGGCGGCCATGGCGCGGCGCGCTCGGCGTCCGCCACGGCGTCTGGCCGCGCCGGCGGCCCCGGCGGCAGCACCAGCAGCGGCGGCGGCGGTGGCGGCGCGCCCTCTCCCCGCCACCCCGCCGACGGCGCGCACGACCCGGCCGCCGCCGCGGCGGCCCAGCGCCGCCTCGAGGACGAGTACCGCGCCCTGCTGGCGGCCGTTGACGCCGACCTAGTCGGTAGGCAGCAGCAGCCGCCGATGCGGCCGGGCAGCGGCGAGGTCGGGGTGGCGGCGGACGTGCTGGCCGCGCACGCCGCGCACCTGGAGCGCGACGCGCGCTTCGTGATCCGCGAGGCGGCATGGGCGGTGATCGTGCGGCGGCGGGAGGAGCAGCGGCGGCTGGAGGCGCAGCGGCGGCGGGGGGCCGGTGCGGCGGCGACAGTCTCGGCCGCCGCCGCCGCCTCGTCGGCCGGGGGCGCCGGGGCCGCGGCGGGCGGCGGCGGCGGATGCGACGACAGCTGCAGCGTGGCCAGCGGCAGCGCGGGCGACGTCGTCGCCGCCGGGCGGTCACAGCCGCAGCCCAAGCAGCAGCAGCGCCCCCCGTCCTCCTTCCCGCACCCGCAGTCGTCGTCGGCGGCGTCGCCCCCGCGGCGCGGCGCCGCCGCGCCACCGGCCCGCTTTGGCGCGGCCGCGGCGGGCGGCGGCGGCGACTCTCCGCACCGGTGCGCGAGCCTGAGCGAGTGGGCCGCCGCGGACTCGGCGGCGCTGCAGGTGCCGCACCACCAGCACGCACGAGGCGGCACGTGAGCGCAAGCAACGTGTCAGGTTTGCCTCTCGCGCGAAACATCAACACCTTTCGCCGCCGCGCCCGCGCCCGCACTCCTCCCCCCCCCCCCCCCCCCTCCCCCCCAACTCTCCTCCTCCTTCCCTCCCCGCTGATTTGATTGCGGCCTCATCCACGCCCCGCGTTTGATTTCGCATGCACAACCATTCTTCACGCATCGACCGATCGCGCCACGCGTGCATTTCGTTCCGCCCATGACGATGCTGACCCCCAAACCATTTGATTTGTTTTGTTTCTGCTCGTCGTGTTTCCCGGGGGGTTTCGGCGCCCAACGCCGCCGCCGCCCGCACTGTGATCGCTTTCCGGGGGGGTTCGGCGCCCAACGCCGCCGCCGCCCGCGCTGTGATCGCTTTCCGTCCGTGTGTCGTCCCCCGCATGCAACGCGGCCGGTTTGCAGAAATCATGCGCTCCCACTCCCCGCAGTCCTTGCCACACGCACGTATACACAGAGTAGGCATGCGGTTCCCGGCGCGCCAGCCCTTTTCCCCACAAACGTTTCTTGCACGCGGCACGGTCGCCCGCCCAGCGGAAACGGCGGCGCGCCCGGTTTCATCTCGTTTCGCCGCCCCCCTCCCCCCCCTCAACCCGCTTCGCCAGACGTGGCCTCGTGCACACAACACATTCCCTTGCCTCCTTTGCCTTCCTCGCTTGTGTTACCAACACTCGGAGCCTCGTTTTCTCATCGTTGCGTGTGGCGGAACGATGCTCGCCTCCACCAGCCACAAAGGAGGAGCGGCCCTCGGCTCCTCTGCCTCCTCGAGGGGCGCGGCAGGCAGCGGCCGCCGCGCCGTCGTGCGCACGCGCGCGGCACCGGCGGGCGTGAGTACTTAGTCGTGTTGGCCGCCATCGGGGACTGGTCGATTTGGCCGCCGCGCGCGCGATTGATTGATTGATTGCCTCCCTTGTTTGTGCGACCCCCTCACCCGCCCCTCCCTCCTCCCTCGCCACGACACAATCGATCAATCTTCAGGGCCCTTCCTCGTCGGCGGGCGCTTGCAATATGTGCGGCGCGGCAACGCCGGACGGAGGGTGAGTTGCTCTGTGGAGCGTGGGGCGATGGCGCCGAAAAGCGAAAAGCGACGAACCGACGCGGACGGACAAGGCTGAGCGTTTGTCGCCCACAAAACACGCAACACAAAAAAACAGATGCGACGGCGAGGGCCGCATGGTCGGCGGCCTGGGCGCCGTCCCCGGGTTCGGCTGGTGGCCCATCAAGGCGTACCGGCCGTGCCCAAACCTGGAGAAGGCGGGCGTGGAATACGTGCGGTGAGTCGGTTATTTTGCGTAACGCGCGGCGCGGCGCGGCGCGGCCTCCCCGCCTCGTCCCTCTCTCTCTCTCTTTGCGCCTGCCGCCCGTTCTATAGCCCGCCCCCTCACGCCTCGGCACAAACCCACCACAGCAAGGGACAAGACATCAACTCGGTGCTCTTTGGCGGCGGCAGCCTCGCGCCATCGCAGCAGGAGACGCTCGACCGCGTCAAGGAGACGACGGACAAGGGCTTCAAATTGTAAAAATCGTCGCCGTCGCAGCAGCACCAGCAGCAGCAGCAGCAGCAGCGGCAGCAGCAGCATCAGCCGCCGCAGCAGCGGCCGCGGCCGCGAGAGCCGGCGATGAAAACGGCGATGAAAACGGCGCCCCCCCCCCCCCCCCCCCCCCCCCCCCCCCCCCCCCCCCCCCCCCCCCCCCCCC
>Ga0209390_10003090_pt1 | contig 27673 bp, 47 predicted proteins | sample BON01_FD_187212 | JGI IMG/M metagenome (GOLD analysis project Ga0209390, IMG submission 187212) | Freshwater microbial communities from Lake Bonney liftoff mats and glacier meltwater in Antarctica - BON-01 (SPAdes) (version 2) | ecosystem: Environmental > Aquatic > Freshwater > Ice > Glacier...
CGCCAATGCCCCCCCTCCTCCTCCTCCTCCTCCTCCTCCTCCTCCTCCTCCTCTTCCTCCTGCTCCTCGCCCTCCACTCTGCTGCAGCTGTGGTGGTGGCACCGCCTCCCACCCATGCAAAGCCAAGACCAACGCCCCCCTCTTCTCCTCCAACCTTTGCTCGTCTTCCCCCTCCTCTTTCTCCTCTGTTGCCCCTTCTCCACTCCCTCCCCCACCAGCAGCAGCACCACCGGCATTCTCCTCACTAAACTCCTCACCCTTTTCGCAAGCGCGGGAGGAAGGGAGGGAGGGAGGGAGGGGAATCATATAAAAGAAAGCGACGCATGGGTCGTATTCCTTTTGCGGGCATTCAAAATGTATAAAAGCAACCAGTCTCACCAAATCCATCCTCACACGCAACACAGGTGCCGCGCCATCGACTTTCCCCCTTTAATCCAGCAGTGCAGTGATGACGTCCATCTTGGGATGCACGACGAGACTAGCCACCTTCTGGCACAAGTCCTGGCGCTGTCCAACTCTCATAATGTACGTTCCTGTCCACCAATGCCTACCTACCTCTTTTGCGTGCTTGTTCTTCTCTGCCCGGTTTGTTCGATGATGCGAGCTATGCGAGTATGCGTGCAAAACAATTTCATATTAAATGATTTACCCTTCCCTCCTTCCCTCCATCCTTCACTCCCTCCCCCTCTCCTCAAACCAGGTGTACTTTTCCGAAATTAAACAGAAGTGCTCGAACCCACCAAGGCCGCCCCACCAGCCCCACCAGCCCAACGAGCCGTCCAAGCACTCGCCCTTTGGTCATGCAACTGCGGTGCGACTTACTACCGATCCGTAAGTTTTGCCAAACAGGCCGTAGCATTGGGTTTCATGCCTCCCTCTGCCTCTTCCTCCTCCCCCTCCTCTCGACCCTCCTCCTTTGCATGCCCCTTCTCCTCCCTCCATGCCCACCGCGACATCCCCTCCCGAAACTCATACGTCATTCTCCACGCTTCCCTCACCCAGAAGTGCTCAATCATTTCAAGCGACTGTATGCCGGTGGGTTCGAGCACTTCTGTTTGAATTTGGGAAAAGTACACCTGGTTTGAGGAGAGGGGGAGGGAGGGAAGGATGGAGGGAGGGAGGGCCTGCGCCGCTTGCTGGGCCTGCGCCGCTTGCTGGGCCTGCGCCGCTTGCTGGGCCTGCGCCGCTTGCTGGGCCTGATCCATACGGTAGAAATAGACGCCATGGAGGGTGTCGCGGGCGTATCGGCTGATCTCGGCAGGTGTCAGAGGCTGTTGTTCAAGGGAAGGGGAGGAAGGAAGAAGTGACGGGGTGAGTGGGCCACAAAGAATGATTTGGCAGGATGCGTGCGCTCTAGCACACCGCCAGCGCGTGGAGGTGAACCCGAACAGCTGCCTGGTTGTGAATTGTACCATCCTCCTCCTTCACCCTCCGCCCCACAAGGTACTTACAGGTGCGTCCGTACAGACGAGTGGTCGGGGGGGGAGGGGAGGTGCGGTATCGTGCTTGCAGGTGCGTGCGTGCACCGTCCTCGCGCATCCTTCCTATGTGGGTGAAGGAAGCGTGGAGAATGACGTATGAGTTTCGGGAGGGGATGTCGCGGTGGGCAAGGAGGGAGGAGAAGGGGCATGCAAAGGAGGAGGGTCGAGAGGAGGGGAAGGAGGAAGAGGCAGAGGGAGGCATGAAACCCAATGCTACGGCCTGTTTGGCAAAACTTACGGATCGGTAGTAAGTCGCAACGCAGTTGCATGACCAAAGGGCGAGTGCTTGGACGGCTTGTTGGGCTGGTGGGGCTGGTGGGGCGGGGTGCTGGGCTTCTTGACTTTCGTCTTCGTCACTGCTATTATACTATATGGGTAAGGTCCTCCGGGCTGCTGTCCAGGACTTCAACGACTTCCCTGCCCGCAGGTTGCTGCGCCTGGCCTGGTGCCGCCCCGTGAGGGTGCAGCCGAGGGTGGTGGTGGTGGTCGTCGTCCATGGGTGCTGCTGCCGCGGGGAGGGGAGCTTGGGGCGTGTCCATGGGCAGGGCGTCGGACGTTGCTTGCACCAAACCCTCCGTCGTTTTCGGCTCCCTCCATCCTGCGCCTGCCGCTGAGTGTGTGTGCAGGGAGGGCGAATGAGGGAAATCAGAGACACAGAAGCACGTTGTACTTTTTTCTAACAACGCGACAATTTTTATTTCCTCCCCGAGGATTTATACAACCACTTTGCGTGCTTGGTTGGTACGCGTTGATTTTAAAATTTTAAAAAGAAACAATTAGACAACATGAAAAATTATACCAGATTGAGACGCGTGCTCGCAAGCAAGCGCCTTTATTGATTGAGGGCACTTTGCCTTAATTTTCTGTTTTGCCCCCCAAAAAATATGGATTGATCTTGCTGCCTTGAAAGTGACGGGGGTTGGTCTATTTTATGAATAAAACTCGAATTAAATTTGGTGAACAGTGAACAAAGAAAAGAAATAAATGATAAAATCAATGAAGTAAGATGAGTAAGACAACCAGAATATGACTACAATCCACTGGAGCAGCGCATTTACGATTTAAAGAAAACAAATAAGCTGCTTATTCAGGAAATAACATTGAGAAGTCACAACACAACACACCGAGCTTTCCTCTCTTTCCCCGACCCGAACAAATGCCAAAAAATGAAAAATGAATCAAAGCTGGCGAGACCACAACGAAACGCTGCTCACGAATACAACTTTCCGTTGTTGCTCTTTATCAAAACAATTGGTTTATGTCTCATTTCTATCGAGTCTTCCTGGCTCTCGAAGGTCAAGGAAAATGACGGGAGCGCGGGGGCGGAGAGCAGAGCATAGAGCACATGAGCCAACCACACCAATGGAGAACACGACATTCAAACATATTTCACACGGCTTTCTGTCTCCAATCTATCCCCCACCCACAAAAGCACCACCACACCAAAACAACGAGAAAGAAGCAACCCTTGCTCTCCCCATCTCGAATCGAGGGAGCCATGCCGAACGCCCCCGCGTTTGCCGAATTATCTGAGAAACGTTGCAGCATCTTCGTGCTGGCGCTGGCGTGCGTTCGCTGTACAGGGACTGGAATCTCCCCTCATTCACGTGCTCGTCCCAAAGCTGACACGCGGATTGGCAGGAACAAGCCTGCCTGCCAAAAGCATGGGCATTGCGCCCGACCGTCCTTCTTTTTAGCGGTGCGCAAGCCACGTCCTTTGCCATCCACTCACGCCGACACTTCATCACTTCAACCACACCCTGTTTGACATCCCTCCCTCCCTCCCCTCCCTCATTCCCTCCCCTTCCCCCCCTCCACAGGCCCGCCCTGGCTGGCCTCGACCCCCGCAACGATGCACCCCCCAGAACCAAGACAATAGAACCCAGTCCCAACAAGTTTCCGGAAGCCAAGATGAAGCGTGTCTTTTCGTTTTTCTATTTGTTGTGTGTGCTCGCCCCGCTCCTCGACCAAGAGGCCGCTGGCTGGGGCCGGGGCGTCAAGGCCGCTGAAACCTGTGCCATGACCACCGCCTATGCCCCTGCCCGCCCCGCAAGCCTCGTCCTACCCACCTGCCAGCGACCGCACGTGATTGCCCACCGTGGAGGTGAGTAAAGGGAGGGAGAGGCGGCCGGGGGGTTGCCGTGTGGAGCGGGGAGGCTGGCTCGGGGGGGACGTGCTGCAGGGAAGGGGGCGTGGTGTGCCTAGGAAGAGACCAGGCAAGTCAGGCTTCTCACACCATTCTCTTGCATACACACACATACACAGCGTGCGGGTACTTGCCTGAACATACACTCCAAGCCTACCGCCTGGCCATCGATCTGGGCGTGGAGTACATCGAGCCCGATCTCGTGCTCACCAAGGACGGACACTTGGTACGTGCCTCTCTCTCTCCCCACCCCCCCCCCCCCCCCCTTCCTCCTTCCCTTGCCTTCTCCTCCTCTCTGAGAGCATGTCCGCGTGTTTACATGGCGTTGCCGGGCTGCTGGGAGTTTGAATGGGGGCATGCGTGGGGTTGTGGGTCCTCCTCGGAATCTAAGATTCCCGCTTCGTCGTGTGGAAAAGATCGAATGTTTCGAAAGGCCTAGAAGCCACGCATGTACACAAGGCATTCACTAACCCTTACATACACACTGAAACGTCTCTTGTGAGTGAATGAAGAGGTGGGCTTGCATATGGGTCGGATGGTAGATGGGTGTCGGGACCCTCCCTCCCTCCCTCCCCTCGGCCTCTCGGTCTCTCACGACACCCACACGGCCCTTTCAAATGAATGAATGTTATTGATTCATTCATATCGAAAATTTTCAACACAAACATCACAGAAGTGCTGCTTTCATTCCAGAACACAAACCCTTACTCACCCTCCCCTTCCTCCCTCCCTCCCTCCCTCCTTCCCTACCCTGCCTCAGATCTGCCGTCACGACGTCGACCTCTCCGAAACCACCGACGTCTCCCACCGTCCCGAATTCGCCAACCGGCGCCGCAACATCACTTTCCCCTCTGGCGTTGCCCCCCGGGACCCTGTGACTGGCCTCGCCCCCCTTGTTTCCGTGCACGGCTTTTTCTCCTTTGATTTTACCTTGGCGGAGATCAAGACGTTGCGGGCCAAGCAACGATTGAGTCAACGGAGTAGCACCTACAATGGCCTCTTCCAAGTCCCTACTTTCGACGAAGTCATCGACATGGTCCGCGAAGCCGAAGGCACAATGGAACGCAAAGTGGGGATCTACGCCGAGATCAAAGAGCCGCACTTCTTCCACCTCAACGGCTTCGACATCGAAAGCAAAGTCGTCCAAGTCCTCCAATCCAAAGACCTCGGCATGCGCCCCCCCTCCTCCTCCCTCCCCCCCCCTGGCCCCGAGGTTCCCGCCCCGCTCGTCCTGCAATGCTTCGACCCCTCCACCCTCCGCTCCCTCGCCCACAGAATACCGCACGTCCCCCTCGTCCAACTCCTCCTCTCCCCGCTCTCCAAGGAACACCCTTCCGTCGGGGAAGGCGTCAGTCACCACCTCGGGCGTGAAGCTACATACGGTGATGTCCCTTTGAGCGAAATTGCGACTTATGCTAGTGGGATTGGCCCTGCAAAGAGTGTTTTCACTTCGATGGAGCCAGCGGCGGCGAGGGCGGCGGTGGACGCGGCGCATGAGCTGGATTTGGCGGTGCATCCTTGGACGTTTAGACGGGAGGCGATGTATGTTGATAGGAGTTTTGAGAGTGATTCGGAGGAGGAATTGAGGTTTTTCTATGAGTGTTTGAATGTGGATGCGCTTTTTGTGGAGTTCCCTGATCAGGCCTCTATGGTGATTGAGCGGATGTTGAGCGATGATAGCGATGCGACTGCTGTTGCTGTTGCTACTGGTGGTGGGGTGGCCACTCCCTCCAATCCTGCTGGGCTTGGTGCTGGTGCGGAGTCGAGTAAAACAACGGCGCACTTCCCCTCGAGGAGGGGACGGAACAACAGGAGCAATCGCAGCAGCAGCAGCAGCAGCAGCGGCGCCGCGACTCAGAATGTTCCCCTCTTCACCCCTACCTCTCCCTCCAGCCCTCCTTTCTCCTCCGAGTCCACTACTAGCACGACCGACGCCGCGGGAGCAGCAGCGGGCGTGGCACCAGCAGCAACAGCAGCAGCAGCAGCAGCAGCTCGGCCTTCAGCAGGCTCGACGGTGGCGATGCTTTTTAGTATGATGATGGGTGGAGTTGAAGGGAGTGGGCAGCAGCAGCAGCAGCAGTTGCTGGAGGGAGGGAGGGAGGGCGAGAGTGAGGCGTGTATGCAGATGAGGCATGCGCGGGCTTGTTCGGTGGATGGGGTGGGTGGGGGGTCGTATCGCTTGCCTTCGAATGTGGTGCCCTGGTTCAAGCGGAAGTCGTTTTGAGAGGAGGAAGGGGGTTTTGTTGGAAAAGAGGAGGAGAAGGATGTGGAGAAGGATTAGTAGTAGTAGCAGCAGCAGTTTGTTTGTGTGTTGTTGGTTGTTTGCGCTTTTCAATTCAATGTGTCTCACTAGGTCTCAGTGATGAATGAAAGAGGAACAAATAAAAGGGAGAGATGGAGAGAGGGGGGGAGCGAGAAAGACAAACGCGAGCGCGAGAGAGCGATAGAGAAGACAAGAGGAGAGAGCGAGAGAGAGAGAGAAGAGATAGGGATGAACAAGACCGAGACAGAGACCAAATAATGAGAATGCCTAATGCCTTATTGTGAGGGAAGTTTGTGAAGGAGAGAGAGAACCAACAAGAAAACAGGCAGGAAAAACTATAGAGAGACGAGGCAAGGAGAGAGAGAGGAACGAGCCCCCTAGTCGAAGGGCTGTTGCTTTGCTTTTTGAGATTGAGCGTGAGGAGAAAGAGAGAGACGATTATTTACATCTCGTGTAGTGTGTGTGTGTGTGTCAGAGTGTCTAGGTGTCAAGCTTTTTGGTGCGTGTATGTATCTCTTCCAGCCCCTCGGTCTGTCTTTGCATTTATAGATCGAAAAGAGTTCACCATAGCTTTATTATTGTTATGACACGCGTTGACGTACTAGAGAGTAAAATATGAGAAAACAACAACAACAAAATCAGTGGGTATATATGAGGGGGAGAGAGGAACGCTATGACGGCGAAGGGCGCGTCGCGGTTCCTCTTCTTTTCATACATTTCACTCTTGTCCCAGAATATCATCTTGTACAGCTTCTCCCTTGTGGGTTGGTGAACCGACAGAGCGTGAGAAGCCGTCCTTGGAGGAAGGGATAAGGAAAACAATTGAGAAAGAGAAACAAAACAGCAGTAGTAAGAGAAAAGAATAAATGTACACAAATTTTGTCTCAATTTTCGACTAGTAGCTTCACGTGTCTTTGCTTTCCTTTGTGCTTTCCGCCTTTGCCTTGTCTTTAGGGTGCATGTGCTATGTTGTAATGGCCTTGTGTGGGTGCTTGCCGCTTCTCATGCTCGTGGGTCTTAGTTAAAATCTTCTCGTCTTTTCTTTGTGACTTACTTAGCCTTGGCTACGGCCTTCCCCGGCGCGGCCGATGTCACCACTGGTGCTGATGCTACTGCCGCTGCTCATGCTGCTGCTGCCTTCGCCTGCCCATGCTGCTGCTGCTGCTGCTGCTGCTGCTGCTGCTGCTGCTGCCGGACTGTCACCACCAGGCGCCTGCTTGAGCTGTTGGTATGCCGCCTCCGCGCGTTTCGAAATGTCTAAGCGCTCTTGACTCTCTTCCTTGGTGGTCTGAGCCACCTTGTTCTTGGACTCGTGCTCCGTCCTAGTCACGTTGGGGGCCAAGGATGTCGCTGGCTTTCTCCTTGGCGGCGTGCAGCACTTCCTTGGTCTTCTCCATGTTGTTGGTTAGGGTGGGGAGGTTGGTGGCTTGTCTCTAGGCTGCCCTGCAAAGGGAGTAAGCAGACGAGTGGAGTAAAACGAGGTTAGGAAGTCAAGAGTTAGTTTAGCACATGCAATGCAAACGGCTAGTTCTGCTCGTGCCGCTTCTCCTGGGCGCCGTGTCGACGCACCGAGAAGAGGGCAAAGTGACATTACGTTCCCGAAATGAGGCTCATCTCCCAACTCAACGACAACAACATCCGTCGAAGTTGTATTCCTTGGTACCTTGCTTTATTTTGTTTTTGATTTGCATCCATCTTTTTTTGGGTCACTCACTGTTCTAAGATCCTAGCAAACGACATATTTCACACACCCTTTTTTCTGACCCTACCCTACCCACCACTAAGCCCAGGACAAAATGACAACACACTCACCAGCCGCACTGTGTGTAAAGCTAGCAGTGACATCCTTCTCTTCCTTTCTGTAAACAAAGTAAGCAAAAGTACAGTTACACAGGCGACGCCGTGTCCTCCTCCTCCAGCATCTGCGAATTGACCACATGCCCCCTCCCTTCTGCCGTCCCTGCTGCTGCTGCTTCTGCTGCTTCCGCCGCCCACCCAGACCTCGGTGTTTGCGACCGTGGTGGTGTGTGGCGCGATACGTCCATGTCATCCACCAACTCAACAGAAGCCACGTCCGGAGGGTGGAGGAGGGCACTTTTTGTTGACCGGTTGTGAAAACGTGCGGCCACCCCTCAGAGCACAATTAGCAGCGTGCTGAGGATGAGGGGAAAGGCCTCGGGGGCCAGAGGCGCCCCGCGGTTGATTCAGTATTAGAACCAGAGAGCAAAACAAAGTCAGTACATGGAAGTGCCCTCTCAGTTGCATTGTCATTCTTTAGGGTTCTAGCCAAAGGGAAAGCCAGAGTAAAGCGAAGACCCGCTCCTCGCTAAGTGGTGAAAGCCCGCCCTCGATCACCAAACGCAGCCCATACGCGGGACAAAGTCCCCTGCTGCGCCCCGCGGAAAGAGTGCATTATGCACAGAAAAGCACACAACACACTTCCCCGCCGAAAAAAGGGGCTCTCTGGTTGTCCCCTCCCAACGGACGCTTGCTCCCTATACTATAGATCGAGAAACACCACCTGGTCAAGACGACATACAGCACATTTTCACACGGTGTCGATCGGTCATTTTTTCTTTTTTTTTTTTCTACAAAATTATGGTCTAGGACGGGCTTGAAAAATCATAGGGCCGGTACATGTGTCAGAGCCGCACAAGCCCGGAGATGATTCAAGTGCATAAGACCTGAGCGCCCTGCCCATGGGGGTGGGATGTTCTGCACTCAAAAGAATACCCAAGTCAAGTCAAGTCATGGTCCCATGTTTGCCTCTAGACGACGCATTCGAAGTGTTCTTGCCAGTGACTACCAAAACCCATGCAACATGTATATCATTCATCGTAGAGTACATGATGTGTGATGTATGGCTCATTCCATAGACCACAGCAGGTGCTAGAGGGGCCCTAGGAAGAAAAATCATAGGGCCGGTACATGTGTCAGAGCCGCACAAGCCCGGAGATGATTCAAGTGCATAAGACCTGGGCGCCCTGCCCATGGGGGTGGGATGTTCTGCACTCAAAAGAATACCCAAGTCAAGTCAAGTCATGGTCCCATGTTTGCCTCTAGACGACGCATTCGAAGTGTTCTTGCCAGTGACTACCAAAACCCATGCAACATGTATATCATTCATCGTAGAGTACATGATGTGTGATGTATGGCTCATTCCATAGACCACAGCAGGGGCTAGAGGGGCCCAAGGAAGTCCTTGCAAAGGGTTGGTTGCAACGGGTGAACGGGTGAAGGTGGTCCAACTCCGAGAAGGAGCGAGAGCACCTCCGGTAAGTTGAGGTGCGCGTGCGCTGCAGATGCACAACGTCCTTTTTCATTCTAATGTGAACGTGGAATCCCTCCCTTTCGAAGCCTACCACTGCATTCTTTCTCACCTCATCCACCCCCCTGTCCGTAAGAAGATGCTTGCGCGGAAACGTGCGTGCGTCTTCGCTTGTTGACGGGGAGAATTTCGGGGGTACTTTTCAACTTTGGAACCGGTCCACTACGACTTCCATGGCCACACAGCCGCAGTGGGACCTGGCCCGGGAAAGAGCACGTGTCGAGGAAGTCCTTCAGCAGGTCAGCCGGGTCTGCGCCCCCTGCCGCGATATGAAGGTGAGTCAGCGCGGCGTTTGTTTGTATTTCTCATCCAGCATGGGGAGCATCCTAGAAAGGGCATGCATTTCCTCATGCCCTCCACCCTCCCTCCCATCCTCCACAGGTGGCGTGTTCGGGCTACCCCTGCGAATGGTACGTTTATCTGCGACGGACGGGGTTGTTCTTGCTAAACCGCCCGCTGGCTCACCCGCCTTCTGCCCTCCCGTACGCATGCCCTCCCTCCCAGATGCTTCCGGCTTTCCTTGCCCTGCTTTCCTCAGCCACCCAGACCACCACTACCATCTACTGGCAAGCGTACTCTCAAGGCATCAAGTAGCACCTGCAACAGCAGTGGGGACGCCTCAACCTCCACAGTCGCTCCGGTGGCGGAGGTGGAGGAGAAGGAGGGAGGGATGGACGAGCAAGGCCCCCAAGAACCGCAGCCGCTGCAAATTTCCCTCATAGACTTGGCGCTCGCACGCGGTGATCCTCGTTGTCTCAGTCTTAGTTACCTGGCTGCTTTTGAAAAGGTGCGGCGGGAGATTGGGAACGATGGTGTGGACCGCACGCGAGTCATCCAGCTCATGCGGGTGTGGCAGCGGTGGAGCGCCGTGGTTGGCGGCGACGTGAGCTGGGGCGTCGGCGAGCAGATTGGAATGTTCATGAGGATCGTGCCCCTCGACCTTGAAGACGCCGCCTCGATTTGTTGGGTCCTGCACGGGCCCACCGGAAGGCCAAGGCACTGGAGGAACTAGACGCTATGACCACGCTGGTCGACGAGGTGCGAGCTTCGGAGGACTACCGCACCCTAGTGCAGGCGCAAGACGAAGCCACGCCCATGTACGTGGGAGTGATGGAGAATGGGGACATGGCAGTCCAGGTGGCAAAATGCTGCTTTTGACCGCTTGCTGGAAAGAAGTGGGGAGATGGGGAGCCGCGTCTTGGTGCATCGGACGATGCCCATGTTGCTTGTGGGCCAGCTGATGTCACCTGATGACAGAGAAGCGTTTTACGATGGCTTTATGCGATATTACACGCCGGGCCGGCGGGAGAAGAGCACATACTTTCTCAAATGGTCTGCGGGGGACGGGGAGATCAGGCTTTGCATCGTCACCTTCCGGTCCGTGCAAATAGGGCACCGGCACGGCATCCAGCTGCTGGTGGAGATGGCCCCCGACAGCAGGCACCTCACAACGCAGCCTTATCGTGACAAGGTCATTAACACCTTCCGCAGCCTCTCGCACTCTTCTCTCGCTTCCGCCTCTACCTCTCTTTTTGTCGGGCTGAAGCCTCCATGCTCCTCCTCGTCCCATTCCATGGCGCCACCTCCTCTGCTGCTGCCTCTGGCAAGAGAACGGGAGATGGATGAGGCATGGGAAGGGACTGCAGGGAGAGCGGAAGCGAGCACAGCAGAAGGAGGTGGAGGAGGAGGAGGGGGAGGAGGAGGGGGAGGAGCGGGAGGACCGACGGGAGGAGGAGGAGGAGGAGGAGGAGGAGGAGAAGAAGGGGGAGGAGCGGCAGGAGGACAAGACGGAGAGGGAGGATGGGGAGGAGGAGAAGGGACAGCAGCAGAGGCTTTTTCATTTCCCGGCATCGCTTGTCTGTCCGTGGCGGACGCTTTGCCGACGGGCGAGGACCAGATAGGGGGTCTCCGGGCAGGGACTGAGAAGAGAGAATGTCTCTTCGCTACAAGGCTTGCGCCTGGGAGCTTGCTGCGGGCATCAGGTCAGGACGAGCGCTGTGGTGGGAAGGGTGCAAGGGGGGAGCTAAGGAGGGTGGAAGGGTTGAGAAGAAGGGGACAGGAAGAAGGGGGTGGCGGCTGCGGGACCACCAGCAGCAGCAGTAGCAGCAGCAGCAGCAGCAGCAGTGGCATGCGCGAGGGGGGGGATGAGGAGCTGGACGATGTGTTGGCCAGACTTGTGGGGCCGGGGTTGGGTGACCAGGCGATGGACATGTTTTTGAGTGGTGATTGGTTTATGTAGAAGTGATAGGGTTTATGTAGTGGTAGCAGCAGCATGTGGTAGGGGTAGGAAAGGATGGAGGATCGTTTGGGGTGGGGAGGGGCGAGCCAGAAACGAGGTTGTTGATAGCAAAATGTAGCCGCGGGAGAGAGTGAAAGCGAGGGCAGCGAGTCTGATGAGTCTGATGAGCAGCTGGAGGAGGGTTAAGAAGTGCCGGACTATTGGGATGTGGGCAACTTGCTTGATGAGCCGACGTATATACCCACGCAGGGAGAGGGCTGAAAGCGATTTTTGGCGGCGACGCAGGGGGAGGACGGTGAGGCAGGGCTTTCCCTTTGGAAATACACGGGTGCGGAGGAGGAGCTATACCAGGGCATGCAGGCCACGGCGCGACTTGCCGGGCGGGTGTTGGAGCCAGCAGCAGTGCGAGCTCTGTGCTTGGGGAGGACGTGCGTGGATGGACCGGATGTGCGTTGTCATTTTAATGCCTTGGTGGCGGCAGACGCAGTGGTGCCTGAGGCGGCGGTGAATGAGGATGGCTGTTCCTTTTCGATTGACGTGATGCTGGAGCAGAAGACGGACCCGGAGGTGCAGGCGTTGCGGGCTTACCTGGAGGACGGACGGTGCCGTTGAACTTAAATGGGCCGGCGTTTAGGACGTGTAAGTCTGCTGCTTTGAGCTACTATTTGCGGGACGCAGACCAGGTTTTTTGCCGCCTGTGGCGCTCGGCCTGGGGCAGGGAGGGACACGGTCTTCCATCAAGTGGTGCTGCCGAAGCGGCTGGGAAATGTGGTGCTCAAGGCGTATCAAGATTCTCCCCTTGGAGGACATGTGGGTTTTGCCAAGCTCTATGAACAGCTGCTGCGCAAGTACTCTTGGGACGGCATGTATACTGATGTGCAGGACTACGCCCGGGCCTGCTTTACCTGCAACCGCCGCAAGACGCTTGACCGGCAGCGCAAGTCTGAGTGGGTGAAGCGGACGACGGTGTGGAAGCCGTTCCAGCGCATCTCTATGGATTTCTCCCCTTTGGGATAGACGACGGCGAGCGGCAACAAGAGCATCCTGCTGTGTGTGGACCACTTGACGCGATGGGTGGAGGCCTTTCCTTGCGGGAGGGAGCAGGGGGAGGTGGCGCAGAAGGCTCTGGCTTTTCTGACTTGCCGGTACGGGGCGCCTGAGCAGATCGTTCCGGACAACGGGCAGCATTTGATCTCTAACGCCGTCAAGGAGTAGTCTCATTTGCTTGGTGCAGTAAAGGTAGAGACGGCCCCTTATCCTTCTCAGGCGAACGGCATGGCTGAGCGAGGCATCCGGGCCTTCACGGAGATGCCCAAGATGGTGGTAAACGAGCGGGACGACGACTGGGACGAGAACATTGACGCTGTCCGTTTTGCCTTCAACACCACCTTCTCCACCAGCGTGGGCGAGTCGCCCTTCTTCTTGCTCTTCGGCACAGACCCAAACTTGCCTATCGACTACATCCTGGGAGCAGAGCAGCCGCAGCACGACAAGCTTGAGACCTACAACAAGAAGTTGGTGCAGCGATTGCTTTTGGCCTGGAAGGCAGCCGAGGCCGAGCATGCTAAGCCGCGGGACGAGAGGGGGAAGCGGCATGAGAAGAGACGGGGCGGGCGATTTTCGTCCTACAAGCCTGGGGACCTGGTGTATGTCTACTCGGAGCTGAGGGAGAAGGGGCTGAGCCGCAAGCTGGCGCAACGCTGGAGCGGACCTTATCGTGTGGTGGGAGACGAGATGCCGGGAGTAAGCATTGTGCAGCCTGCCGATTGGAGAGCAGCGAAGAACATGCGTGTGCACCACACCAGGCTCAAGGTCTTCACAACGAGGGGTGCTCACCTAGCAGCAGCCCCGCGGTATCACCCTGGACAGGTTCCGGAGGACCTGGCTATAGTGCCCTCTGCAAAGGGAGTAAGCAGACGAGTGGAGTAAAACGAGGTAGGGAGTCAAGAGTAAGTTCGGCACATGCAATGCAAACGGCTAGTTCTGCTCGTGCCGCTTCTCCTGGGCGCCGTGTCGACGCACCGAGAAGAGGGGCAATGTGGGAGCGCGTTCCCGAAATGTGGCTCATCTCCCAACTCAACGACAACAACATCCGTCGAAGTTGTTTTCCTTTGTACCTTGATTTATTTTGTTTTTGATTTGCGTCCGTCTTTTCTTTCTCACTCCCCCCTTTACTTGCTCTAACCCTGTTCTAAGAACCTAATCTCAACAAATAGAAATCATATTTCACACCCCCTTTCTTTTCTGACCCTACCCCTACCCTACCCACCACTACGCCCAGGACAAAATGACAACACACTCATCAGCCGCACTGTGTGTAAACCTAGCAGTGACATTCTTCTTTTCCCTTCCTTCCTCTACACAAAGTAAGCAAAAAAACAATTACACAGGCGACGCCGTGTCTTCCTCCTCCAGCACCTGCGAATTGACCACATGCCCCCTCCCTTCTGCCGTCCCTGCTTCTGCTGCTTCCGCCGCCCACCCAGACCTCGGTGTTTGCGACCGTGGTGGTGTGTGGCGCGATACGTCCATGTCATCCACCAACTCAACAGAAGCCACGTCTGGGTAAGAAGGAGGACTGCTGTTTGAGCGCGAGAGAGGGGAGGAGGGCACGCCGAGGGTACCAGCCGCACCAGCAGTAGCCCCCCCAAGACACCCGACGATCAAGCTCTTACAGTGTTCATATAGCGGAAAATAATGACTCCAATACTGCGGGTACTGTCGTTCCGGGTCCAAGTTATTACAAAACAAGGACACGAGCAACATGAGCATCGCGCCTGACAAGCAGGGAAACAAAACATACCAATACCCCGCCCTCGTCACCACATCTCCCCCTACAATGGCCACCAACGCCGTGGCCCCCCCCGGCGGGTGCACCGAATTCGTCCGTTCCATACAAAAGATAGCTAAGGCAACAGCAACCCCCGCGGAGAGGTAGGGGATATTACCCATGATTTTGAACACGGTCACACCAGCGAGGGAAGAGACAAAATGCCCCATTAACACAGCACGTGGTTGGGCAAGAGGCGAGCCGTGCGCGGAGTAGAGAAGGACGGCGGTGGCACCGAAGGAACCGACGAGGAACATAAAGTCTTCGCGGGAGGCTTGCATGAAGAAGTCGAGGAAGGCGAGGGTGGTGATGCTGAGGGTGGCCTGAATGAAGGAGATGATGCTGTGCCGGAGGGAGGGGGCCCGGCTGGTGTCTCTTTTGTTGGGGACCCCGAGCCATTTTTGGAAGTAGTGGATGATGATCTCCCTGTGTGATTAGGTGCGGTGATGGGTTGGGATGGGGAGGGTGGAAAAGAAAGAGAGGGGAGAAAAACGAAAATGAGTCGAGGGGGGGAGGGAGGGAGGGATGGAGGTCTTTGTCAGCTCGCGCGAGACATTTGAGAGAGAGGAGTGAGAGGGGGATGAATCCCTTCTATCGACATTTCAGGATTTAAAGGAAGGAGACTTTCGCAGCGCCGCAATTTCAAGAATCCCTCGTCCTTGCTATATCGTCAGCAGCACCAATGTCTGGGCGCCATCGGCGAGAAGGGCGTCTGTGGAGCCCACACGCACACGTCACCTGCGCCTCCCTTGGGCTTAATGGCCCTTACAGTACCTCATCGTTCACGTATCTCACTAGATTCAAACTCACCAGAACCTTTGCATGCATCTCTTCCCATCCCCCTCCCTCCTTCAACACCCTCCCCTCCCCCCCGCAAAACGGCACTTACTTGCCCTGATTCCCTGCACCACCTCCCCCCACACCATCCTCGTCACTGCTGTTGCTGCTGGTCTCGTGCCCACAATTGTTCTCCTCGTCGCCTGGCGGGTGCTGCGTGCGGGCGGAGGGTTTCCACATGTCTGACTGGTGCGGTGGTGTTGCTTGCTTGCTTTTGGTAATGGCCCCCGTGATGCCCCCGATGTGTGCCTCGGAGTGCTGTGGTGCGCGCCTTGCTCCCCCACCCTTTGCAGGCCAGACGTTCTGTGAGGTGTGCGTGTGCGTGGAAAGGACGGGGGAGAATGTGTGTGTGAGTGCGTGGAAGGTAGGAGAATCAACACAGGCAGTTCCAAACGCTGGGAGGAGCAGGCACACATCGGCGTGGAGAAGCAATGTGGTATTGCTGCTTGTATGGACGAGCGTCCGTCATGGGTGCGGTCAAAAGCCACTTAAAGCAAAAGCCTCCACAAAGCTTTCTACTTCATGTTGGGCATGATGTTTGCACTTGTTGCACCTCGGCGCGTGCTTTTGAGACCGCCCCCTAAACATATTTTGTTTGTGGAGGGGAGTGGAGGCAGCTTGGGGGGGGCGTGCGTTGCACACAAAAGTGGCGTAGGCAACTTCAACAACCTCCCATGATTGTTCTTCATGCAGTTGCTTGCGGTGGCCCAGAGCGACAGCTTGTACAAGCAAGTATTTTCGTGTGCAGCCAGAGTGGGCCTCTCGATTCTTCAACACGCACATCCTTTTCTTTTCTGGTACACTCAGCTCTTCGAGCCGCTCGCATGTTTCTTGGCTTCCAAACCACACCACACACTGAACACACCGCACCACACCTCATTGCCAACAACCAAAGCGCGGAGGAACGCAGGAGTGGCATCGACATTTCAAGAATCGAGTGTGCCAGAGTAGAAGAAACTGTGCGTGTTCGGCGGCCATCAGGCCACTCTGGCTGCAACCGACAATAGATTCAATTCTCTTCATTCACTCTGTTACAATTGCTTCCATCTTCATTTGTTATTTTATCAAAAAACTCCCCCACCCCCCCGCCAGCCTCCACAACCCCGCCCTGCGCATGCGCCTCCGCAATAAGCACAAGCAAGCAAAAGTTCTCCAAAACTAATTGTCGTATTGTCGTTTGTTTTTATGCTTTGTTTGTTGCCTTTTGCTTCACTTCTCACTTGCGCAGTCTCCACAAGCCCACCCCTGACGCGGCTTTCCACTGCCCCGTCGTTCCGTCCCTGCCAGGGTGGCATAAATCCGGTGGCAGCATTTCAAGGGTCTCGGCCACAAACCCCAAAGGTTCCAATAGCTCTCTCATGCCCTCCAAGCTCACGCGATACGGCGGCCCGCCCTCCTTTTCACAAATGGGGAATACCAAAGTCATCAACACGCCCGTCTGAGGGACCAACAAGGCTTGCATTTGCCGCGCCCACGCTTCTCTCTTATCTGGCGTAATGGCACAGAAAAAAGTATAATCATAAATAAAGGTGAACTTGTCCTTCTCTTCTTTCACTGCAAGCTTGGAAAAATCCCCTTCCTCCACATGACACTTCTTCTTCTTCTCCTCCCCCTCCCCCATCTCTCCTTTTAAATACGCCCTTGCGGCCGCCACGCCCGTAGGTGACAAGTCCAACCCTAGGACTTCCTTCCATTTTGCTCCCTCCGCTTTCGCTAATGCTAGCACATCATATCCGCGGCCGCAGCCAGGCACGAGGGCTCGGCCGGTGAGAGGGAGTTTGTGTTGGGCGAGGTAGTGGAGGAGGCAGAGGGAGGGGGATTGAACGTCGAACCTTGGCATGGGTTCATTCACCCAGATCTGGTCCCAGAAGGAGGCTTGATCGAGTTGCTCGGGCGGGGTGGTGGTGGTGGTGGTGCTGTTGCTGCTGCTGCTGCTGTTGCTGGTGGCGCTAGTGGTGGTGGTTGGTGGAGTGGCCATGGCTGCTGGTAGTTTTTTTTCGAGTGTTTGCTCCTCTACGTGCTGTCGCTCGCGCTGTGTGTGTGCTGGGGGGGAGGGGTTGGGGGATGGAGGGAAACAAGGAGGGAGGGAAAGGGAAATAGGAATGTGCGTGAGTAACTTGTGTTTACTTGAAGGGATCGTTACATGAGATTGTATTTGCTTCTTTTCGCTATCTCTGTCGCCTCTCGTGCTGCTCTGCTCTTGCTTTGCCTGTCGGTTTGTTATAAATTCTCTGCTTTTGTTTCTAAAGCTCTCTTTTGGTGGTGGTGGTGCTGCCGCTGCTGCGGCCGCTTCTACTCTAGCTGCTGCTGCTACTGATTCTCTTTCTTCTCCATTGGTCCATATTTCCTCGTCGCTTCTCTCTGTGTCTGGTGTGATTATTGTCTTTCCCTACTCCTACCACTACAGCTGCTGCTGCTGCTGCTGCTGCTTCTCTTTGATTCGCGGCAGTGGCACGTCTCACTTCTTTTTTTTCATCCCTCGCTCACGCCAAATGGCGGAATAAAGAAATAGAGAAAGTGCTTGCCGCCCTCCAGCTGCTCTTTGGTTATTGTCCTCCTCCTCGTCTCTACTCGTATGCACAAAAATAGTTTTGTTCCCACCCCTCCCCCCATCCCTCCCGCCCTTCCTCCTCCCTCCCTCCTTTCGACTCGATCGAGCCTAAACTCTGCCATTGCGCCAGCTGTTCCTCCTCCTCTCCCCCCAAGCCCTCCCTCCCTCCTTCCTTCCTTCCCTCCCTCCCTCCCTCCCTCTAATCCGCCGATGTCTCCATCACTCGCAGCCACGCGTCCGAAGCCAAAGTAATCTGCCTCTTAAAGCATATCCACATTATGATTATCAGGCCACTCGTTCAACACTTGCCTCCCTCCCTCCCCCATCCCAGCCCTTCCTCCCTCCTTTTCTTGTTTAATCCGCAGAGGTTTCCATCACTCGCAGCCACGCATCGGGAGCCAAAGCAATCTGCCTCTTCAACATATCAACATTGTGGATGTTAGGCTGGGCGTTTATCACCTCCCGAGCTCGTTCTAAGTAGTCGCTGGCATTCCAGAGCATGATGCCTCGGATGCTGTTGGGAGGGAGGGAGGGAAGGAGGGAAGGAGGGAGGGGTGGGGTGAGCAATAGGTTGAGGCTGTGGATGTTAGGCTGGGCGTTGAGCACCTCCCGAGCTCGTTCTATGTAGTCGCTGGCGTTCCAGAGCATGATGCCTTGGATTCTAGAGAGGGAGGGAGGGAGGGAGGGAGGGAGGGTTAGTTTGATATGCAAGGCGAAGAGGTCGGCCTAAGTGCTCTTTCCTCTTCTCTTTCCATATTGAGATACTCATCAAGCGCAAAAAAGTGTCAAATCATTCCAGGCATCCCACCGTTTGGTTCGGCTTTGGCTGTGGAGGGAATTGACATATTGAAAGCCTTGACGGATTTCACAACATAGATTAGAAGACAAGAGGAAGGAAGGGAGGGAGGGCGGGAGGCAGGGTGACACAAATTCTCGACTGCGTTTTGAGCTATGGATTGGTTGACCGTTAATGTCGCTCACCACTCTCACATAGTAATACTAAGACATTACCCACCATCCCTCCCTCCCTCCCTCCCTCCCTCTCTCCTCACCGATTCTCCCGCAAGTAATAAATGATCCCCCTCTGGTACGTCTCCGCCTCATCCTCCGTCTCCACCGGGTTATTCACCCAAATCCCCACCGTATGCATCTTCGAGTCAATCTCGCCCACCACATCACAGACCACGTCAATGTCCTTCAACAGACTCCTATACATCGGCTGGTGGGTATACCGCCTCTTCGGCCTCTGCTCATCAGCCGTCATATTCTTCCCCGCCAAAATTCCCGAATTAATCGAATGATCAAACATCTCCACCCTCCTCCTCCCCAACGCCGCATCATAATAACTCGCCACCCCCCCCGCCACAAAAACATTCCCCACCGCCTCCAACTGCTGATTCACCGCGATCCCATTCGTACTACTATCCAACTCCAACCCACTCTTCACCGCCACCTCCACACAAGGCTCAACATGCGTCGGGGCCAACACAGCATAATCCGTATAAATACTCTCCTTATTCCAGCCCATCAACGAAATCCTAAGTGCCCCGGGGGCATCCTCACCCCCATCCTTCACATCAGTAACCAACCTTTCATTAACATACCTCACCCCCGCGCCATGCAAAAGCCTCTGCACGTGCATCCCCAGATAATTCGGGATGTACCTACACAAAGGGCTCTTCTCCGCATAAATCTGCGACACGGTCATCCCCGTCTCCCTCCCCCTCACCGCCAGCGCCAACGCTAGCTCCGTCCCCAAGAAGCCCCCACCTACCACCGAAACGTGTTTGTTCGCCATGATATTGTGCAAATTGTCCAGCTGCTCAAAATCATAGATGGTACTGCACGTATTTATCCGATCACGCAAGGAGTAAGAAATCTTGCGACGATCTACCGCCCAGAGCCCTCGGTCCTTGCCCGCCGTGGCGATGAGGCAGCGGTCGTAGGTGATATGAGAGCCGTCTTGCAGCAGGATGCGTTGCTTGTCCACGTCGAGCTGCAGGCTTTTTTCGTTGTTCAGCAGGAGGGTGATAGGCGCAGAGGAGATAGCGTCTGGCTCGGACTCGAGCTTGGAGGTGGTGTGACGACGCCATTCATTGTAGGAGTGAAGCAAGGGGGCGGACAGGGCGTGATGGCGAAAGACGTCAGGTTGTGGCAAGGCCGCCTCGTTGGAAATGAGCAGAATATCAGCCTGGGGCTGGCGATTGAAGATGGTCTCGATGGCTGCATAGGCCGTCGTCCCCGCCCCCATAATCACGTACTGGTAGTGGTTCTTGACCTTCCGCGTCGTGTTTTGCCGGGCCAGTTTGTATTCTTGGTTCGTCAGGTCGGCCTTGATGGGCACGCCTTCCACGGCGCCCGTCACAGGCAAAGCCTTCTCGTCATTGATCTCTTCGGTCTCGCACAACGCCACCGCCGCAGCCGCAGTCGTCAGGGCAGCCGTCGCGGCCAACACGACCCTGGCACCGGTGGACCAGCGGGAAGAGGCAGAAGGGCGAGGAAGGGGGGCTTGCCTTGGCCTTGAAGAAGACGAGGAGGAGGAGGAGGAGGAGGAGGAGGAGAAGGAGGCAGCAAGCACCAGGCGCACCGTCTGGGACGAGGCCACCCCCGGGCGAGGGAGAAGCACGCGGAGCATGTGTGTGGGGCAGTACGACGAGGAGGTGCTGGCTGGTTTGTGGAGGAGGGGAAAGGAGCGACGACGCCTGTGTGTGTGTTTTGGGTTTTGGGGGCGAGGAGAGTTGAGTTGAGGCTTCGCTTGGATCTCACTTTGCTTTTTGTGCGAGAGAGCGAAAGGCTCAGGCAGCAGCGCTTTTGGGAGGGCAGGCACGAATACCTGTGCGGCGCTATAATGCTTGCAGAGAGTGCGTGAGTGCGGTAGGGTGCATGGTGGTGTTCGATAGGAGCGACAGAAGGGCCAGACACGAGGGGCAAAGGCAAGTCGTAGTTTCGGGCAGGCGAGCGAGGCTTCTTCGCTGTTTTTGAGCCGTGCAACTCTCACAGACCCCTCACACTCGAAGAGTAAAGCAAAGATGCCTTGACGTCAATAGGAAAGCAAGGTGAAATTCATAACTCGTGCTCTCCGAGGCTAGCACATCAGCTTATCTATATTTTGCTTTCCTTTTGTCTCTCACGCACGCTTGCTATTGTCCATACCCCCCCAGCTCCCGCCTCTCTTCATTCCCAGAGCTCTTTCTTCCTATAACACATACAACCTACGCTAATCCCTTCCTTTCCTTCCTCGCCTGCCGTTTAAAGCGCCGCGTTGCTCTTGACCAACTCTTCAAACGGACTCGTCGCCCCCGCCGCATGCTCCTTGATCAGCGTCGCAATCGTGCGGAACTGAGGGTGCGACGCCCCTCCCAACAACATGAACACCAAACTCTCCGCCGTCGTCAGATAAGCCCCTGCCTTCTCCATCCTCCTCAAAGCCACGGCCCGGTCGTGTGCCCTTTGCGAGGAAACCCCGTCTACGAGGACGTGCACGGCGTACCCTTGTTCGAGCAGGTCCAAGGCTGTTTGCTGCACGCAGACATGTGCCTCAATTCCAAACAAAACGAATGTCTTGCGTTCCGGCGCCTCCGCGATCTTAGCCTTGACGTCTACAGTGATCATGCTGAAGAGCTTCTTTTCAAAGGTCGGAATGGGGTATTCGGCGTCGGCCACGTCGAGTTCAGGCACCTTGGGGAGGGAGGGATAGGGGGTGGATGAGGGTGGGGGTGGGTGAGTATGTGTGTGCATATGTCTAGATTTCTCTTAATATGTTTCTTGCCATCTGAATACGAAATGCTCGCATCTTTTGCTCGCTTGATATGGGTGGAGGTACGTGAGGGATGATGCGCAAAGAAATCTTAGTGCCGGCTGAGTTCCTCTCGACTTTTATCGTGTTCGCCTTCTCTTCCTCCTCCCAGCCTCTTCCTCCTGCACCCATATCACGCCAGCCTAACCACACCCCATTATCAATCAACCCCTCCCATGACTTACCGTGGCGCCAAAGGCCTTGGGGTACTGCTCCGTGGCCAAGGTGGGGATCTGCAAGTGCTTCCCCACCGCCGTCATCAATTGGGCCGTACGAATGACCTATAGATCAAAAAGAGGAGGGAAAAGGGAGGTTTCATGAGTGGATATGAAATACTGACACATTTAGCAGCCAATCACCCCGCTTGTGCGTCGCGGAGCCGCACTTTCTGGCAAAATTCCCCCCCGTCCTTCTCCCGTCCTTATTCCACGTCCTCCCTCCCTCGCTCCCAACTCACCTGGGGGAAATGCCAAATCACGTCGCGGAAACGCTCCTGGATGTCGCACAGCAAGAACGTCGTGCTCACCGGCTGCAGCTTGCCCACGGCGCGAGCGAGGGTGGTGGTGGCCATGCTGCTGCTGACGAGGCTGCGAAGGAGCGCTGTGGAGGGAGGGAGGGAGGGCGTGAGGCAAGGGAACGAAGCTCGAGTCTGGGAAGCAGGAGAAGGGATGGCAGCATCATTTGCATCAGCAGGAGGAGGAGGACGCTGTAAGAGCTGTGTTGTGTGTGTGGTGCGGTGGCGTGGATGCGGCAGTGAGGGTGGAATGAAGAAGGACGGGGCGCTAGAATCATCAGCAGCGATAACGGCGAGCGCGTAGTTGTCCCTGCCCCAACCGCACACAATAATGCTTGACTGACAGGCCCTTACCCTTTCTAAACGAAATACAACACACAAGACAGGGCAGCCACAATAACCACAAGAAGCTCGAGGCCATCGTCGTCAAGGGGTCAGCAAGGGCGTCTCCTCCCACGGCCGCCAACCAAAAACCTCCCTACCATCCACCATCCACCCCCAACCGCACGACGTCAACCCCAGCTAAATGAAGCCTGCCGCTGCCTGTGCGCCTCTTCTGGCGGTGCGCCGCCGTCTCCCTGCGCACAGCTGCCTGCCCACCAGCTCGGCCTCGTCCCGCTGCTGCACGACGGCCAGCACCACCAGCACCACTCCTACGGCCGAGCAACCCCCCTTGGTCCTCCCCAAGAAGGAGAAGAAGCGCAAGATCAAGTTCGACCCCATGACCCTCCCTCCTTCCCCCCAAACCTTCCCCTCCTACGAGCGCAAAGACTTTTTCCGCTTCGAGCTGCTGCATCAGTCCAAAAAAGAAGGGTCTCGCGCACGGGTCGGACGCCTGCACACCCCCCACGGCATCGTCAACACCCCCGGCTTTGTCGCCGTCGCCACCAACGGCGCCCTCAAAGCCGTCGACCACGACTGGGGGAATGAAGCAGGCCAAGAACTCACCTTCTGCAATACCTACCACCTCCTCCTCCAGCCGGGGCCAGACGTAATCAAGGCCTGCGGTGGCCTCCACAAATTCATCAACCGCGACCGCCCCATCATCACAGACAGCGGCGGCTTCCAAGTCTTCTCCTTGGCGCACGGCTCCATCTTCGACGAACTCAACATGAAATCCCGCGGCAACAAACACAAATCCGAAACCTCCTCCGTCCTCAAAATCACCGAAGAGGGCTGCCTCTTCCGCTCCTACCGCGACGGCCGCAAAGTCCTCCTCACCCCCGAATCATCCGTGCAAGCGCAAAAAGCCTACGGCTCGGACATCATCATCCCTCTCGACGAACTCCACCCTTACCATATCGAGCCTGACGCCTTGCTCCGGTGCGTCCTACGCTCCCACCGATGGGAAGCCCGCTCCCTAAACGAACACTTAAAAGACGTGCAGCAACAAGCAATGTACGCCGTCATTCACGGAGGGATCGATCCTAATCTGCGAAAAGCCAGCTGTGAGTATCTCACTTCTTTGCCGTTTGATGGGTTTGCGGTGGGAGGGGCGTTGGGGAAGGATAGGGAGGAGCTGGTGGAGGTGCTGAGGGTGACCATGCCGCATCTTCCTGTGGAGAAACCGAATCATTTGTTGGGCATTGCGGACGAGCCTTCGATTTGGGCGGGGTCGGCTTTGGGGGTGGATACGTTTGATTCGTGTTTTCCGACGAGGATTGCGAGGCATGGGACGTTGTTGACGAAGGAGGGGCCGGTTTATATTAGAAAGCAAGTGCATAAGGAGGATTTGAGGCCATTGGAGGAGGGGTGTGATTGCTTTACGTGTCGGAGGCATAGTCGGGCGTATTTGCATCACCTTTATAGGGCGTGTGAGCCGTTGAGTGCCACGTTGTTGTCGATCCATAATTTGCAGTATATGAATGGGTTGATGGCGCGGATACGGGTGAAGATTATGAATGATGAGATATAGATTTTAGATTCATTTTTAGAGATTGAATTTTGTTGAAAACTGAAAGCAAAAAGTGACAATTGTGACAAATTAGAAACAAAAAATAGCACATTGACTGTGAAAAGGACACTATAGATTGTGGTTGAGCATTTTAAGTCGAAATTTGTGTTACTTTTGGTTGGTTTGCTTTCAGTCATGTTTCACTCAAGCCACCTGCACGCCCACCTTGCGCTTCTGCTTCTTCTTCGCTGCTGCCGTGGTGTACTTATGCAGATGCGTCTTCCTTATCTCCTTCTCCCACTCCACCCGCTGCGCACGATACAGCAACATCGCGGCCCGGGCATCCTCCCCCGAATCGTGCTTCCCTCCCTGAATATCCATCCCTAGGCATTCCTCCGCCAAATCTTTTAATTTCCTCGGTCGGAGCTTCCCTCCTTCCCTCCCATGCGGACGCATATAAGCACGATACCTCGCCGTGTCGCGAATCATGGCCACAGGGTGCTGGAGCATCAGGACTTGCAAATCGTTTTTCAAGGCGTGCCCCACGATGATCTTCCCCTTGACCAGCTCGGCTACTTGCTGGATGCAGTCCTTCAGTTCCAAAGCCGCCTTGAGATGCTTGGCCTTGACCCCACTCACCCACGTGCGGAAGTCCGTCACGCGCTCACGGGGTCGGACATGCTCGTCATAAATGACACGGCCCTCAAAATCCACCAATGTCACACGGGCCAAAGCACTCCGCTTGCCCCCATCCCCCACCCCCACCATCTCGCAATCCAGGCCCACGTACAAGGCCTTTTCCACCACCGTCACGTCGTCCGCCTCCGACTCAACGCTTCGCAGCCGGTCTTCCTTGCCCTTGGCTTCTTGCCGAGCTCGCTCTGCTTCTTCTGCGGCCTCCGACAGGTCCCGCCGCTTGCGCTTTTTACCTGATGCTGCTGCTCTTGCTGCTGCTGGGGCGCCCTTTGCACTCCTGCCGTTCGGTGGGGAGGCGGCAGCATCCGCTCCCGCGGGCGAGGCAGCGGCCAGGGCCAACGCCGCCGCCCTCTTCTTGGCCCTTTCTTCCTCCGCCGTGGAGAATTTGGCCTGCAAACGTGCCCAGTTCGACATGTTGGCTAGCTGTGGCCGGGCAGGCAGCAGTGGACGGCGGAAGGCAAGGCGTTGATGTTGGATACTCTTGCGGGGGCCAAAGGAAATTTGCGACAAGGGCTGTGACGCACCTGTCTGTGGGAGGTCGGAATATCGTTTGTGTGGGACTTAGTATTGTGCTGTTCGTATTGGGTATATATGTACATTGTGTAGTCCTGGCCACACAGATTGAGTGCTGTTCATGGTTGAGGTGGGGGGGTGCTTCAACGCTGCTGGCGTGTTGTTCCGTGGAATAAGTTCCTGGAGGCCGCACGCTTTTTTAGTGGGCGCCTGCTGGCCCGGTTCCTCCCCCAGCTTTCTAGGCTAGGTGCAGCGCTTGCAGGGCCTTGTGATTGCCAATGTAGCGTGTCTTGGTTTGAGGACTTTTGAGGTATTTTATCACAACACCCCCACCCATTGCCCTTCCCTGCCTTGCACACGACGCACACGACAAGAGCGCATTCCTCCTCCTTCTGACAAAGCACGTGCTCTGAACTTTCCCGCGCTTGCCCACACTGGAAGCGCGCAAGTCACGACGCGCAGCGGGCCGGTGTGCCGATCATTGTGACGCCGCCTCCTGCTGCTGCAGGCGGGGGTGCGCACGTGGCCGGCTTGGGAGCGGGTGCAGGGGTTCCTGCAGCCGGAGGTGGAGCCGCTGTGGCGGGCGGTGCGGGCGGGGTCCTGCAGGAGGAATGTGTTGCCCTGCCGGGGGGGGCTGCTGCCGGTGCTCCTGCCCAGCCTGGAGGAGGGACATCGGCGGACATCATAGGCTGGATGCGGGGAGTCGGCAACAATCGGCCCAGGGCGCGTTGCAGTGGATGGGGAATGAAGTACAAGCCATCGGCAACCAAGGAAATCAGCTCGTGCAAGCGCACCCAGTTGCGGTGGACTGCTGTTATGGTGGCGGCGGCGACGACCGTTTACTACTATGCTCCCTCGGTTGTGGAGTATGCGTTGCAGGACACGCAGTGCTACGTGGATTGGCGCGAAGATTACCGTGCCATGCTCCGGTTGAATCGCCCAGAAGCCCCATTGGGTCAATTGGACAAGTGGTTTGGTGTGTTGATGGGGATCGACACGCTGCCGAACGGGTCTCCGTCCTATTCAAAAGGAGGTTGAGAAGTCGATCATCGATGAACTGCGCAAGGAGCGGGAGGAGCGAGATCGCCAAACCCAAGAACAGGAAGCGGCCACGGAGGAGCCGGACGGTACGCACCCCGGCTACATGATAGTGAATGCGACCAAGGCCCCGGAACATGAGACAAAGACTGGGCTCGAGGGAGACCAACAAAAGAAGAGCGGGCCGACGCATGCCGACACGGAGCAAGAGCTCGCGGCGTCTCAGGAAGTGCATCACACGTACGTTGATGATGCCGAATTCTTTGGCTTGCTGGCTCTCGTGTATGTCGTCTTTGGGCCCTATTGGGGACCGACAACTTTCTAGTTGATCTTGGTTTTATTTTTGAAGCTCTTGAGGGATTGCTCAGGCGGGTTACCCGCTATAAAGAGCTCTTACGGAGCGCACGCGCTGGGCAGGGTACCAACGAACTCCATCTCCTTGATTATCAAACGCTTGAAGCCTGCACCGTTAATCGCGGTTTCGCAGGCTTGGTTGTCATATTTCGTATTTTGCGTGACGTCTGGGCTTTCGTATCTCGTCGGTATCCCCGACGGCCTATGGTGGTGTCTATCAATGCCCGCATCAACCAATTGCCAAACATGGACGACATAAGTCGCAGGGCTCGGCATGTGTATGGCAAACTGTGAGGGTTGTTTGCTGGACTTTACCCCTCTGGCTGTTGACAGTCACAGACCTTCGCGAAGCAGACGCTGCTGATATATACAGGAGAGGCGAGTGAGAAAATGAGTTTTATTCAAGACAATGCAAAAGCAGAATGAGAGAGTGATTTTAAAAAAAGAAAACTGCGGGCGATCACCATACAAATGGTAATCACGAACGGAGACCCAAAAAAACATTAAAAAAAATGATGCAAACAAACTCAAAGCACGCCAAAAACAGCAACAAAAAGTAAATCTCGTACGAGGTCGAATTTGTTATTTCCCTCCCTCTTGTTCGCTGCGTGGGTCGTTTCAAGGCGTGCCCCGCTTCTCTACTCTCGCTCTCTCTACATAGAAAGTCCGCTGATCTATCCCTCTCTCCCTACTCGACCCCTAGCCCTTCGACTTTCCCTACCCTACCCTTGGCTCTGTACCGCCCGAGGGAGCAAAGAGATGGAAAAGAAGAAGAAGACGGAGTGGGATGTTTTTTCGCTTGTGTGTACCTTTGCGTGTGTGGCGTCCTTTGAAAATAAATATCATAACAAGGCAAATATGACAACCACACACTACTACCCAAACCTTCTCCTTCTCCTTTCCTCCTCTTTTCCCCTCCCTCCCTCCCCTTTTCCTCCCTTCCTTCTCGATTCCACCACTATTAAAATCGACTTCTGCTCTATTGCTCCTCCATTCTATATGCATGCCCCACCCTTTCTTCGTTCCCTCCCTCCCTCCCTACCTCCCTCCCTAATTCTAAGTACGCCCCCAAAGATAAATACACACTAACTTCCCTCCTCCCTCCCTCCTTCACCTCACCGGCGTATGCGTCCTCAAAATCCCTCCCCCTCCTCCTCCTCCTCCTCCACACCCCCCCATCCCCGCCCCCTCCC
>Ga0209390_10003092_pt1 | contig 27647 bp, 36 predicted proteins | sample BON01_FD_187212 | JGI IMG/M metagenome (GOLD analysis project Ga0209390, IMG submission 187212) | Freshwater microbial communities from Lake Bonney liftoff mats and glacier meltwater in Antarctica - BON-01 (SPAdes) (version 2) | ecosystem: Environmental > Aquatic > Freshwater > Ice > Glacier...
AGGCGGCGTGGAAGGCGGCGTGGAAGGCGGCGTCGAGGGCGGCGTGGACGGCGGAATGGAAGGCGGCGTGGAGGGCGGCGTGGAGGGCGGCGTGGACGGCGGCATAGAAGGCGGCGTCGAGGGCGGGGTCGAGGGCGGGGGCGTGGCTGGCAGCGTGGGCGGCAGCTACCTCGGCGGCGTCGGTGGCAGCGGTGGCAGTGGCGGCGGCGGAGTCGGCGGTGGCAGGGTGGGTCGCAGCGACCTTGGCGGCGCCGGCGGCATTGGCGGCAGCGGCGGCGTGGATGGCAGCGTAGGTGTCGGCGGCGGCGGCGGGGTCGAGGGCGGGGGCGTGGCTGGCAGCGTGGGCGGCGGCGGCGGCGGCGTCGATGTCGGCGGTGGCGGGGTGGGTGGCAGCGATCTGGGCGGTGGTGATGACAGCGGCGGCATCGGCGGCTTGCACGGCAGCGTAGGCGACGGCGGCGGCGGCGTCAACGTCGGTCGACGGCGCGGCCCGCACCGAGAGAGCTGGCGTGAAACCGTTGTACGAGTAGCCAGAAGGAGCATAATTCCCTGACCACAGGCTCGGGGACCCGGTCGTGACTGCCAGGGTGGGCACTCCTCCGGCTGCGGGGCCCGGATCTGGGGTCGATGCATACTCTTCCAGGTATGGATCGCCAAAATGCTCCGGGAAGTCTCTGGCATACCGCTGGTTGTCAGGGACGGCTGCGGAGACGCCGAGAGCTGGAGCAGGGACAACAGAGTCGGCCCAGGAGACACCGGGTGAAGCAGCTTTGGGAGTCGTCGGGCGCGGTGCGTTGTGCTTGGCCGGGTCGACTCCTCCGGCGCCTGCACCCTGTGGCGGGCCACGAAGAGGGTTCGGCGGAGGCCTGGCATTGCAATTGCGGTGGAGATGCTTGCCCTTGCCCAGACCGTTTTCATTGTCAACCGGATTCGACTCGCAGTTGTTGCACAGCCTCATACCCTCCCCCCACGTACGGATGTCGATGTTGGGGCTGGGCTTGGGCTTCGACGGTGGCGGCGGAGCGCGGCGCACGGCAGGGGTGGCGGCGGTCGATACGGAGAGCGCCGCCGAGGGCGGCGGCACGGCGGCGCGAGCTGTTGGTTTCCGGGCGGTCGCCGCCCGGGTTAAGGAAGCCACCTCGGCTCTGAGCTTGGCGTTCTCCGACTCCAGCTTCGAACTGGGTGGGCTGAGCTGGGCCACGAGATCATCCTGCTCCTTGTTCGCCGCCAAGGCACGGTCCTTCTCGTCTAAAGCCAGCAGCGCTCGACGAATGTCCGACTCGTACTCGTCGGCCTGCTGCTCAATTGGGACAATTCCGTCAGTCGATGAGGCACGGCAATACGTTCAGAATATCTCGATGGAGTTCTTGATTCTTTCGTCCGACTTGTGAACGAGCTTGGACAGAACCTGGACGTACGCGTCGGAATCGCACGAACCGGGAGCCCACCGCGCAATCTCACGGTATCCGAGACAACGCACATTAAAAGAGTGGGCCGCGTTGCCTGCCGTGGGCTTGAACAGAGGGACCAAAACTGCCTTTGAAGCCTGGAGGTAAATGATGTGCGCCCTCTGACCAGTCGCCATCGACCGAGCGAGTGCTTCCAGGGCCAGCAGCATCTTGAAACCGTCGCTGTTGGTGGCGTCGTAGAGGCGTTCGGCGAGATTGGTATTTTGGATCATCTGAAGAAGGAAATCCGCAAGGTTGCGGTTGGTCGTAGTGACTACCCACGGCGGTGTGCGGTGAAGGGTGGGCTGTCGGAGCGGGCGTGGCGGGCGGCGTGCTGTGGACAGACGTGCCCGATGAAGACATGGCGCCGGCGGGCCACGCAACTAGGAGACTGTAGAGGGCGGCGGCCGGCAGCGCGTTGAAGGACTTGATCGATTCGGAAAGGAGGAAGGTCAAACGTCCCACCCCGGGCGCACTCGTGGCCCGGCGCAAGTACAGCATCGCCATGTGAGCGTAGGCGGATTCGGTGGTGTCTGTGTAGAAGAATTTGGCCGACGGCACGATGTGGCCGGCGGAGAGAAGGACCCATTGGACCTTGAGAGCTCGGCCGTCTTCTGGAAGAAGCCGATGATCGAAGAGGTGTCACCAGAAATTTTGAAATCGGAGCCGACAAGAACAAGCCATTGCAGGGCTTTGGAAGCTTCGGCGGCAGCGATCTCAGCGCGTGACGACGTCGACATGGCCGTGTAGTGGACGGCTGTCAGACTCCGCGCTTGCAAAATCAAAAAAGACGTTGCGCAGCGACGACAAGACGCACTGCGGCTGATGCTTGGCGCAACAAAGAAGCTACGCGATGATTGCCTCAAATCTCGCAACACTCTACACACGGCAAAATATCATCAACCGGTAGATCTTCTTAGAAGATTCTCACGGTTGATGAATACATTGATGTGTATCAGTGTATCGACTAACTGATCCTGCAAGATGCTAATCGGCGAGGTACGGGAATATGGGCGAAGACCGGGCGATACCGGAAGGGCAACTACTAATGGGCAATCTGTAGTTGGCGTCTCTCTTGGACAGTCAACAGACATGAAGAGTCACATCATCAGCAACAGAACACAGGTAGGGCCCACACAAGGGGCCGCTAGCGAGACAGTTCATGATCAGCGAGCTTGAGTTTGCGCCAGTGAACTGTGCGATAGGCGCCAGAGAGGAGCTCCCTAGCGGTATCAACCGCAAGTCGCGCCGATCTCGCGCCCAGCGCGGCCTACCGGCCACTGGTCACCATGCGGCTCTCGGTCGGCTGTGCGTAGAGCACCATGGCACACATTATGGGAACAGAAGTCTCACCCAACCACCATCTTGACTTCCGTCCAGCACATAACTCTAGAGGACAGGGCGCACAGGAGAGCCGAAGATTTCACGTTATCTAGCTCCAACCACCGAGCACGCAACAGGACTCAGCACGCCGCGCATGCGCGCGCGCTCGCCAGGGGTGGCTCAAGGCGTGGTCTTAATGCGTACCTAATGCGTCACGATGAATGCAGCAAGCGCCACAAACAGCCGCCGAAGCCATGGAGCGCCGTGGCAGCGCCAGTGCACTATGTGAGTGGCTCACGCAAAAAAAACGTGTTTTGATGATTGAAACTGCTGTTGTAGTCGGACACAACACTCCGCGCGCTGGGAACTCCTCGCGCCAACCGGTTAACGTAAAAACGATTAAAAATGCCATGTTGGTCCCATTTGCACCCATGTGAGGCGCCTGACCTTGCCCGTTGGTGCATCTGACGCGCCCTGACACACAGCACATGCCTCCTGCCTCGCTCCTGCACCGCTCGGTCGCGCTTGGCACCCCTGTCGGCAAGAAAAACAGCCAGCGGCGGCCAGGAGGGCCCAGTCACGCAAAATGCGAAGAGACGGGCCAGACTGGCGCGCAGCGGGCAGATCTTCGTCGCCAAGCGCCAGAATACGATGAGTACGCAAGGATACCGTCGAGACGCCGGCACCGCATCGAACATATCGCATGGTCAATGTCAATGCGGTGCTGCCCGGCTCGGCAAGCAGTACCAAATGTGTACCTCAGGACGAGCGCGGCAAGTGACCCAATGCAAAACAAGACCTGTACCATGAGCATACGCATGATGTCCATTCCGGCGGCTGATATGTTGAAGGTAGCATGCCTTGCGCATCGCCCATCTTCATACAGGTCCATGTTGACCCGGCGGCGAATTTCATTAAGGCACTGGGCTGAGGCGGCAAGCATGCACCGGACTTTCGGCGCGCCATCACCAGCACACCGACGCCGTCCCAATGCCGGTTCAGTCCGGTGCATGGTAGCAGCATTGGGTCTCCCGGCGCAGCCGGCAGCGAGCCAGTTTGATCAAAGCTAGCGCCATTTCGATTTTTTTTTTCCTCCCCCGGCGGTATTTTGCTAGGGACCAACCTGCGGTGCACGTTAACCTGAACCTCTGTAAGAGGGGTTAACCCGAATAAAAGTTTGCCAAACGCCACAAGCCATTTTTTTCTCGACTTGCGCAACATCAACCTCCCCGCCCTCGGCCCGGCCCGGCGCTGGCGAGGCAGGAACAATCACTGCCCAGGTGGGGCCTACACGCCACGCCGAGCTCCGGGCCAAACCTGTGCGACTGAGCGAGCTGGAGGCCGCCTCCGATTTGATGCTCACAGCGAAAGTGGCTGCTGTACCTTTAATCTGCGCCGGCCACATGCTCGCACATTCAGCCGCGGCGAAGAGACCGGCATCAATGAGCCGCAAGCGGAATGTGCGAGCATACCGCCGGCGCAAAAATGTCTTCGCCAATGCCGTCCGCATGCGCCGCAGCAAACACAGATGTTCATGTGCGCGCACACCTCCGATGGGCGGTTGAAGTGGCGCGGCGCCCGGGGTGGTGCGTCACTTCGAGGTATGCGCGAGGCCCAGGACCCCCAAAGGCCGCATACCGTGGCGTGGCAGCGGCGGCCGCGACTTGTCGAACGAGCGAAGTTAGCGTTGGCGCCAGTGGGCCCACCCCGGTACTTTTGTTTTTAATGTGCTAAGCTTTAAAAAAACAGATCTTGCATGAGAGTGGCCGATCGCCGTCAGTCCTCATTCGCTGCTCAGCAACGAGGAATTGCCGGCGTGGAATGGCTTGCTCGCTTGTTCGCTTTTTACGGTCACGGCGCCATTACGGCGGCTCCGGCGTTTAACAGCTACTACTACTAAGCGCGTAGAGTAAGGAAACGGAGGCCTACTTTTAGCGCTCGAGGGGGAGAGAACAAGAGCTGAGCCTAGCTAGCGCCGTCCGTCCTCGTCTGCTGTAGACCGAGGAAAGGGGAGAGGCTGGCGTGGAAGTGCTCACTCTCTGGCAGCGAGTGAATCTAAGATCAGATACAACCGCGGAGGAAATGGCAGTTTCACAAAAAAACTCCTGCACATCGAGTTGCAGTACGGTTTCGAAGTGCTGTGTGGGTCAGCAGTACGGTTTCGAAGTGGCAGTTGAATAACCGCCCCACAAAATCGAAAAAATGCTGGCTCCACCTGCCGACCTGAAGCTTGCAACTGCGGTGACGCCGCCTAGGCAGCTTTCATGCTGCTCACTCCACGCGCCAGCCACTCCCCCATGCGATGTCCAGCGCTGCCAGCAGCTGCGATGCTGACAGCTCGTCATTTTTGGTCCAGCGGTCAACGTCGTCCGCCGTACGTTGCCGACGTCGTGCTGGCTGCTCAACCCGATGCAACCTCGTGCTCACGCCAGGCAGTATGGGAGATGGGTGCTTCGTCGGCCGGTACGATGGCCGCGCGGCGCAACTGCATCACGCCGGCCGGGTTAAGGGTTAACCTGGGCCTAGCGCATACCTTGAAGCGACGCACCACCCCGGGCACAGCGCCACTTCAACCGCCCATCAGAGGTGTGCGCGCACATGAACATCTGTGTCCGCTGCGGCGCATGCGGACGGCATCGGCGAAGACATGTTTTGTGCCGGCGGTATGCTCCCACATTCCGCTTGCGGCTCATTGATGCCGGTCTCTTCGCCGCGGCTGAATGTGCGAGCATGTGGCCGGCGCAGATGACAGGGTTAACCCTGCGGTAGAAGAGAGCTAGAGCTAGATACGAAAAAGATTTTTTTTTGCAGGGCGGGGGAGGGATAGGGTATAGGTCGCGTTTTACACTGTACATTGTTTTTTCGTGTGTGTGTGCCCTATCTGTGGTATGTGCTGGGGTGCTGGCACATAGATAGAGAGAGCAAAAAGCATTTTTGGGGGGCGGAGGGTACGCTGTCCACTGTACCCAGGCACGTACCCTTTTCCGTACCCTGTACCCTCCGGGGAGGGTAGCTCTACAGAGGGTACAGGGTACGGAAATGGAAAAAATTCTTGTAGTGGAGCACCCCGCTGGACGGCACTTTTCAACCGCAACGCAGAAGATGCCTGGAGTTGCGCGAGGCGGTGGCGAAGACGAAGCTGCTCAAGTCGATCGGTGACGAGTCGACCCAGCGCCGGATCGCCGGATCGTGTCTCCAAGGTCGAGTGGTTGCGCGCCCGAGGACTGCCGATGATGACGGCGGCATCCCTACGCGCCGCCCAGCCGCAGATACCTCTGCTTTTTCAAGGAGCACGCCGAAAATACGATCGGCGCGGTGGAGCGCGCTGCGCGACACGCACATCGCCGCGCCTTCAGGCAGCATCAACGCCTGCGAACAGAAAGGCGCTGCTCCGGCCGCGCCCCCGCTGCATATATAGGCGCACACAGACTGATTCGAAGCTGGTTCACTCTCCACGGGCTATGCCTCGCCGATGGCACCCACACGCAAGCCATGCTGGCGCGGCAACCGACGCAGCCGGCGCCGGCGTTCTCCGACCCGCGGGCCATGACCAAGTGCCAGCGGCTCGCCCGGCGAGCGCTCGGGCAAAAGCGGCTGCCTGCAGGCGCTCAGCGGCTCAGCTCGCAGCAGCAGCAGGCGAGAAGGTTGGCATCCGTGGGCCGGGAGACGTCGCGGGACCGCGTCCAAGGTCACCACCACGCAGATCTTCTTGCGCGGGACGGCCGGGACGAAGAGCGGCTTGACGGCGTGGCGCGCGTAGGTGCACGCGACCTCCGTGCAGCCTCGCTCGATCCGCGCGCAGTTGCCTATAATACGCTTAGGAGGCATTTGTCGCGCCATGCAGGCCACGGCGGTCGCGGTGAAGCAGATCGCGGGCACCTCGATGCGCATCTCACCGGGGTTGCGCGTTCGAGTTGACAACCTGGCGCACTGGTTGAGCACCTTCTTGACCAGGAGGTCGTGGGCAGAGGTGAGAGGCGGGTAGCAGTCGACGGCGATCGTGCCCACACCGTACGGCCCTCAAAATCGGCGTTGGCACCCTCGCGTGATGAGCTCCTGGGGCCTGGGGCTCGCAGCTACTTGTCGCCGTCGGTGGCCATCCACGCAACCAGGTAGAAGGTGCGGCCGCCCTCCTGCTTCATGTCGAGAAGGTTCTCGATCTTCCACATCTTGGTGCCCGCGCTGCGCCTCGCGTGTCTTTTGTGTCCTATCTCGTGTCCTATGCATACGATTGAGGTTCCTTCAAGCAAACGGCGTAGCCGAAATGTTCCCAGCCGGTTTTTGAGTTGACGGACGCTCCAAACGGAGGCGCGGGCCGAAATGAGGGTGCGCGAAACGAAAGCGCACCGACCAGCAGCACCGCCCGACGGATACGGATGGTCACAAACAAACAGACACTCAAAGAGGCAGTCCAGCAGCATGAGAGGCCTGGTCCGCGTACGACTCCCGGGTCCAGATCACCGTGCAGTCGGCGAGGACGAGCTCTCGATTGAGCCATCGATCAATGGCGTGACGCGGCGAAGACTGGCGGAGGCGCATGATGAGAGCCTGTGCGCACTCCCTGCCGACGGCGTACGCATGCGAGCACCGTGTCATGGCATACAGTGTCCCTTGCGTTGCCGGGGGGCTCCGCACGCACAAGTCGCCAAGGCACTCGTCGCGCGTAGCGTCCGAGGAGAGGTTCCTGCAGGTTCCGAAGAAGAGAGCGCGCTTGCCACCGGAAAATCGATCGAGAAGGCCGGGGAGGATGCTCTGCAAAAGCTGAGGGTGCAACGCCACGTCGTCTTCGAAGATGACTCCTCCCGGCGCCCCGTGGTTGTGAGCGATCACGTCGAGCACGTGCGCGTGCGATACGAAGTTCCCGGCGGAAGGCTGCCCCTTGCGATGGTACGATGGGAGTGTCGTGTTGACCGTCTCGTCCACGAAGGTGAAGGGAACCTCTCCCTCGCCCAAAATCGCACTCATCCTCTGCTGCCGCTCTGGGAATTTGGAGCACGTGACGACATAAGTTGGCCAAGGTGATGCCGAATGGTTGCTACTCGTCGAGCGTGGCGCAAGCGACACTTCCAGCTGGCCGGTTAACCCGATGTCGGTCACGTGCGACGAAGCATTGGCGTATGTGCGTGAGTGCATGGATCGATGGGCAGCGGCAAACACGGCGAGGACGAAGTCCATGAAGAAGATGTTTTTCAAAAAAAGCTCGATTAACGGCCGAGGTGGGGAGTTTTTTTTTTACCCAGCGGGCCCGAAAAGCCGATTTCGCGGACTTTCACTCCCAGCACATGCTGGGCGCCGCTGGAGCGCCCCTGGCGGGCCGCCAGAGGGCCTGGGAGGCCGTCCTAGTCCACTTCGGCACGGGTGCTGCGAGGGCCGGCCCACGGAGCGCCGCGCGGGGCCTCTGGGGATGGCGCGCCTCGCGTGCGCGGCCGGCAAACCCGGACGGCGGGCTTCAGGCGCATGCGAGCGGCGCGCGGCGCTCAAAGCGCACACGTCACCCGCCTCCGACTTAAAAAGACTCGTCTCCGCGCTACGCGGTCGACGCGGTGGTGAAGAACCGATGTGGCTCTGGTGCCGGTGGCATCATCAGCGCCTTGCTGCTTTCGCACCGTCCGTCTGCGCGCTGCGCCACGGCGGCGGGCGGCAAGGCGGCGGCGACGGCTCCGGTCACGCGGCTCGCGATGGGGACTCGCGCCTACATCAACGAATCTGCGCCTGTGGGCCACCAGCGCTTGTGATGTGCCCGACTTGGGTTGGTGTTGGACGACTTTTTATATTTTTTTGAAATAAAGGCTTAATAAAGTTTTATCACGCAAACAGGCTGAAAGATCTTCGATTTAAAAAAATCAAAGAAATGGAGTAAGCCGGCATGGTCGATATGACTCTTTCCAGAGGTTCCCAAGTGGCGCATATCCAGCCCAGAGGTCATGCTCACGCAGCGCAAGGCGAAACCACTACTCTAGAACAAGTTGGGGCCGGGTCACGTGGCCACCAAAACGGCAAAAAACAAATGAAAATTAGGCTCCCCTCGGCCTTGGGAGACGCCGCCTGGCGCCCTCCCTCCGCACGCCACAAGACGCTCGTCTACGCCCCGACGGGCTCTGTCCCTGTCAGCCGAGCCAGCACCAGTTGCCACGATGCCGCCCTCAAATGGTCGCCTAATAAATGGCCGCCAAAGCCATGCTGCGACCGCTGCGCCGCACACGTGCGACCTCGCGGCCTTCGCGCGACGCCCGTCCGCCCTCCGCCCCCCATGACACGTAGTGGCGCAACCTCGTATCAACCCATCAGGTCCCCGAGCCCGATCAGGATGCATGTCCGGCGCCTTCGGGGGATTTTCTTTTCCCAACGCGCCTAGGCCTAGGTAAGCGGCGGCCTCATTCGCCTGCTGCGGGGTGAGCAGCGGCGGCGGTGCTTTTGCTGGAGCCGGCGACGCGCTCGGCGGTGGCTGGCGCGGCGGCGGTGCGTCGGCTGCATTTGCCTGAGAAGAGGAGAGGCGGGCGATGGTGTGAGGGAGGGAAGGGGATCAGGGGAGAACGCCGCAGTATGGCAGGGTGCGCGCGCTCTCACCTGCCAAATCTGCAGCCTATAACATGGCCGCGTAGGCCGCGCGCGCGCCTTGGCGGCCAGAGCGCGCGCCGCGGCGAGAAGACTATTGCCTCGTCAGTCTTCGAGCTCGAGGAGCCGGGTCGGCCGAGGTGCCTGCTTGCGCCAAGCCTGCCGGTGGGCGGCCTGCTGCCGCCCACGCTCGAAAGGCGTGCGGGGAGATGCGACCTAATGGACAGCTGCCCTCAGCTCAGGCGCCAGGCCAGCGGCGCGCCTCTCCCGAATCGACCGGTAGCGAGCAAGCGCCGTCGCAGTTGACCCTCTTCTCGAGTGTGCAGCTGATGGCGGGCAAGCTGCCGCGCGTGCGCCAGCGCCAGCGCCGATGGGGCTAGAAGGTGATGCACTGGACTGGCCTCCTTGAGCTCGTGCCAGTGCACCGGGCGCGGCGGCGACAATGGAATCAGCAGCTGCTCCCGCTTGCTCCAGCATGCCTCCTGCAAAGGAGCCGCCGGCACGACGGCCTTCTCCGTAGGGGCGAGCTGGTGCGCGAGCTGCCCTCTGCCGTGCCCCGCCTAAGCATGCACGCCTACCGAGTCACAGCTTCGAATTGGATCGTATCGTTGCACCGCGCAGCCAGCCGTGGCCCCAGCACGCAGTGTGGCGTGAGACGACGCGACCTCGTACTCCGCGTTGTGTCGCACGCCGCGGAGCACGAAGCGCCCTGCTCACAGCCCGCTTGTGCCGACGGCAGGTATCACCGCCACTAGAACCGAGGGTCCTCGATCAAACTAGGAGGCTTGCTGCGCGCCCGCGGCGATCGAGTTCATGATGTAGGTGGCAGCCGGCGGCCCAGCGTCGGCGCCAATTGGCATGATCAGCAGCTGGGCCAATGTTAGCACAAAATCGAGACGGCACGCCGCACGGCTGCCACGGCTCGCCCCTCGTCGAGAGTCGAGTCAAGTGAGTTCTCGGGCGTTGGTAGTGGGTCACGAGGCACGTGCCGGACGCCCGGGTCCGCCGCCAGAGCCACGTGGAGGCGCATGCAAAACTGTGTGGCCCATATGGAGAAACAGTTATGGCCGCCACACTGAAACTTTAAAATTGTGTGAAAGTCCCTGGTTGGGCGCGCTGGAACCAGCAGGGCCAACGCTGTTGTTTCACCAACTGGCATTTCAGTGGTAGCGCCAAAAACGTTTGCCCATATCGGCCAGACGTTTTGCATGCGCCTCCACGTGGCTCTGGCGGCGTTCCAGGGCGTTCGGCGCGTGCCTTGTGACCCACTACCAACGCCCGAGAACTCACTTGACTCGACTCTCGATGAGGAGCGAGCTGTGGCAGCCGCGCGGCGTGCCGTCGGCCGTTTTGGGGTTTCGTGGTTCAGCTGCTGATCATGCCGCCTGGCGCCGGCGCCGAGCCGCCGGATGTCGCCTATATCATCAACTCGATCGCTGCGGGCACGCAGCAAGTCTCCTGGATCGAAGGAGACCCCTCGGTTCTGATGGCGGTGACGCCTGCCATCGGTGCAAGCGGGCTGTGAGCAGGGCGCTTCGTGCTCCGCGGTGTGTGAGACGACGCGGAGTAATAGTTCGCGTCGTCGCACTCCACGCTGCATGTTGGGGCCACGGCTGGCTGCGCGGTGCAACGATACGATCCAATTCGAGGCTGTGACTCGGTAGGCGTGCATGCCTAGGCGGGGCACGGCAGAGGGCAGCTCGCGCACCAGCTCGCCTCTGCTGAGAAGACCGTCATGCCGGCGGCCCCTTTGCAGGAGGCGTGCGAGCGGGCGCAGCTGCTGATTCCATTCTCGTCGCCGCGCCCAGTGCATCATTGGCACGAGCTCAAGGACGTCAGTCCAGTGCATCACCCTCTGGCCCCATGCGCGCTGTGGCACTAGCGCACGCGCGGCATCTTGCCCGCCGTCAGCTGCACACTCGAGAAGAGGGTCAACTGCGACGGCGCTTGCTCGCTACCGGTCGATCCAGGAGAGGCGCGCCGCTGGCCGGGCGCCTGAGCTGAGGGCAGCTGTCCGCTCGGTCGCTGCTCCCCGCGCGCCCTTTGAGCGTGGGCGGCAGCAGTACGGGGTTTTATAGGCCCCTTACCCAGGCTTATACCACGGGTTAACCTTTAACCGTTGGCTATTTTGGCCTTTATTTTTTTACCAGGGTTAACCGCTTCAAAATGTCGGTGGAATTGACTCGCTCTACCCGCCATGCTCCCGAGGTCATCGTGGAGATCGATTGGCGGCCCGCGCGCTGGTACTGGAGCACTGCCGAGGTAATGCCGGCCCATTCCTGTCTTCAGGCCCTTCATCGGAGTTCAGGCAGGCTATTTGCTGCCACTAGGACCTCCACCTGCCCAGACGAAGAACGGCCTGCTACACGCGGCGCGGGCCCTGCTTCACCTCCCGTACACCCCAGGAGCACCCGCGCCCACCACGTGCTTCAGCCCCTTGCCGCGCACAAGCACCAAAAGCCCGCCTGCGCCCGTCTACCTTGAATTTGTGCCGCCGCCGCCGTACGCGGGGGTACGCAGAGGCCTTTGGTTGGGTCATCGTGCGCGTCATCGATTGGGGGTGGCGGGGCACCCTTCCCACCCCCTCGCACGATGATTGCCACGCGCTGACCCCAATCCCCCGCCCATCTGCACCGCAGGGTGCTTGAAAGGCACTTTTGGGCTCGCCGCGCTTATTCCTCATAGGGGGGGAATTTGCAGAGGAGGGGGGCGGCTGTTGTCGACTCCCAACGCCGCGTCCTCCGGCATCAGCAGAAGCTTGGACCTCGTCGCGTACTACAACACCCGGCTCGGCTCCATCGCCCCCTGTTTGAGCCGCGCGGGGGAATGAGGCGGCGCGAGCAGAAAAACTCCGCCCCCCCACGCTGCGCGCACGGCGGCAGGGCCCCCGCAGGTTGGACCGCAACGGGGCTCGGCCGACCGAGCTGCGGCTGCTCCGCGTCTGCGTCGGCCGTCGCCGCGTGTACCATCTGAGACCGCAGCAGCCCAGACCAGCAGGTGACGCCAAGGCAGCGGCGTGCATGGCGGGCTGTGCGGCGAGGCGTGCGGGGCGCGCCGCTAGAGCACGTGCCGAAAGGGGGGCGGCGGGCGTTTTTTTTGTTTTTTTTGTTTTTTTTGCCCATACAGTGTCTCACACCCACTGTTCGTGCCTTTTGTGTCAGCAGTGGCCGTGACGGCGGCGGCGGTGGCGGCAGCGGGCCCAGCACCGTCTCAATGCGCGCTCTCGTCGCAGCAGGGGGCGCTGCGAGTGGCGCCGGCGCCGGCGGAGGCGCGCCGTGTGCGCTGCGGCTCGTTTTAATACCGCCGGGGGCGCCTAGGGGGCGACTAGGGGCTCCCAGGCGCCGAGAGCGGCATGGGCGTGCGCTGGGCACGCGCTCCGGACCCTGGGGGGTGTAGGGGCCTGTTAGGTGGGTTTCCTGTGCTCTGTGGGTCGTTTGTGGGCATGTTTGGGCGACTGGGGCCGCCAACCGCCCTCCCACCGTCGAGAAAAAAAAAATCTTGACTTTGGCGGGTCGGCGGGCGGGTACCCGGTGCGACCCTGGGGCTTTGAGGTGCGGGGATGCACTCCCTAAAGTGCCTAGATAAATGTGTGTGCGAAGCTGCGGCCTGTCGGCGCATTTGAATTTTCACCATGAGACCCCCTACTGGCAGCAGGCCGCCCACCGGCAGGCTTGGCGCAGGGGCACCTCGGCCGACCCGGCTTCTCGAGCTCGAAGACTGACGAGGCAACGGTCTTCTCGCTGGCAGCGCGCGCTCTGGCCGCCGAGGTGCGCGCGCAGCCTACGCGGCCATGTTATAGGCTGCAGATTCGGCAGGTGAGAGCGAGCGCACTCTGCCATACTGTGGCGTTCTCCCCGTATCCCCTTCCCTCCCTCACACCATCGCCCGCCTCCCCTCTTCTCAGGCAAATGCAGCCGACGCACCGCCGCCGCGCCAGCCACCGCCGAGCGCGTCGCCGGCTCTCCTCCAGCAAAAGCACCGCCGCCGCTGCTCACCCCGCAGCAGGCGAATGAGGACGCCACTTTCCTAGGCCTAGGCCTAGGCGCGTGGGAAAAAGAAAATCCTCTGAAGGCGCCGGGCCTGCATCCTGATCGGGTTCGGGGTGCTGGTGGATTGGGACGAGGTACCACCACCACGTGCCATGGAGGGTGGAGGGCTGATGGGCGTCGCGCGAAGGCCGCGAGGTTGCCCGTGTGCCATGGCTTTGGCGGCCATTTACTAGGAGACCGTTTGAGGGCGGCATCTGGCCGGTCGCTCACCACTGAAAGGGGTCCCAAAAGCCGTGCTAAAATAAAATTCGCCGGAAGCGCCGATGGCCAAAAACAAAACTCATCTCGAGCTCTCGAAGCCGAATAAAATGCGCGCTAACGGGGGCCTTAAAAAAGGGCCTCCTGCGAGCCGTGGTGCCGCGATGGCGACAGCAGATCGCTTGCTGGTTCCTTCACTGTTGCGGAGCCGTCCCACTACTTGTTCGGCCGATGTAATGGTAATGGGTACACTGAGAGCAAAACTTGCAAAATGGGACCAGGGGGTTACGTAGCCACCGTCTAGGATTGAAACTGACCCTGCCATCACAACCTATGCCTCTTGGAGGTCAGGTCTTCTGCGGAAGTCAGGGCTTGGTTCCCACGGGGTACCCGCGTACCCGGCGGCCCAACACGGGTGGTTGGCTCGGCGTCGGCGGTGTGATTAAGAGAAACTAGCTGTGAATGGCTGTTCACAGCAATTTCCTCAATCAACCGGCGGCCGGAGCGGGGGTCAGAAGTCCTTTTCCTTCGAACAACTGGCTCATAGCCAGACCTTGAGCTTTGGAGGGTCCCTAGCAATGCTCACCAGGAAGCCATAGCCGAAGGTTTGTGAGCTATCTCTGAGTCCTTGATGCAAAAAATGTTTAATGGCATGGTCCCAGAGCCCGTCCGGAGGCCCCGGAAGAGCGACCCGACTGTGACGCTCCAGTTTTTTTTATCATGGAAATCTTGGCATCTCACCACAAACCTACGGGGTTAAGCTCCTCTCATCATAAGCTTTCATATGAGCCTAGGAAGTCATAGGCCCAGAGCAAGCAGGCGTTCGAAGGAAAAGGACTCAGCTCGTGTCTTTGCAAAACAGGTACACATCACCGTTACAACGCCTGCCCAGTACCGTTCAGCACGAAGCGGGCGGCGTCCGCGGTTTTGATTCAGATCGGGCTTTTCGTCCGGTGGCGTGACGGGACTTGCTCCAGCCGCACCCAACCCGCACACATGCGCGAGCACCACAAATCGCACCCAAGACTCCCATCCTCTGCTCATGGAAGCAGCTCCTGGGCTCGAAGACGCACTCATCTTTGCCTGCGCACAGCCAATCTAGCCTGTGGCAGATGGATTTCACCACTGCAGCCGTGCGCGGCTGCCGGCAGGAGAGCCGCACCCGCGGTCCCAGAGCAGCTACAGTCTGATCTCTGCGGCCAACTTCAGCGGCGTTGACCTTTGCGGCTCGGTGCACCATGACCCTGCAGCACTCCTCGACCGAAGGTGCGCACATCTGCTCGTGCCATGCCCCTCGCGCCCTCTCTCCGCGCACGCATCTATACCCACCCCCACTCCCCGCCGTCCTCTGCTTTGCAGGTCCAACAGCCGCGAGGGCAGCGGAGTGCTAGCAGCTACGCGCTGTAGCGCCGTGTGCAACCGCGGGCACGGCGACGGGCGAGCGAGGCCTGCGGCCACGGCGGCGGCAGGGAAGGGGGTGCTTGTCCTCCCCACTCCCCCTCCCCGCAGAGTAGCAACATATCGCGGGCAGCGGCGGCAGTGGCGGCGGCGGCAGCAGCGGCGGCACGGGTGGAGATGGCGGCTTCGGCGGTGTCGGCGGTGCAGCCCGTGGGGACGGCGGCGGTGGTGCCGCCGCCCGCTTCGAGGGTGGTGGCCGCGGCGGCGGGGGCGGCCTCGCCCCGGCGTCGTTCTATGTGCCCACACGCAGGGCTCTTCCACCTCCTCCACAGGCCCGTGCCCGGACCCCAAGGCCGTGGCCGTGGCGCGGGCGGGAGCAGCAGCTCCGGTTCTGTCTATCACCTGGTGCCGGCGCGCGCGGCCAGCGGCGGGTCTGCGTGCTGTTGCGGGACGTGGGCGGTGGGGGTGGTGCGCGTCAGGCGTAGACCCCGAGTGGTTCTTTCGTATACTGGGCGACAGCACGCGCGGTCGGCTTTGGTGTCGGCGGCTTTGGCGATGCTGGCCGCTGAGACGGCGGGGGTAGTGACGCCGCCGGCGGCGCGGGCAGTGGCCGCGGAGGTGAGGGCGCGGTGTTTGTTTCCGGCGCCGTCTCGCGTCTTGATGGTGCTCGCGCGCAGGGCTCGCCCTTGACCGCCGCCGGCCCATGCCCGGACCCGGAGGCCGGCGCGTGGGCGGGAGCAGCGGCCCCGGCTCCATCTACCACCGGGTGCCGGCGTGCGCGGCCAGCAGCGGATCTAAGTGCCGCTCCGGGGCGTTGGCGGTGCGGTGAGGGGGGGCAGCCTGCGCGACTGGCGCGGACCTGCGATCGCTTTCTTCTTTCCCTGAGCGTCGGTACGCGCGTACGTGTGCGCTACAGGCCGTGCTGTGCCGGTTCGTGGGCCACTGGTGTGTGTAGGCTGGGATGCCGTCGCGGGAGCCGCACCGCTGTGAGGTAGTGGCCCGTGGTGTGAGAGCATTGATAGGTAGGTCCCTTTTTTCAGTTTTTTTTTTTACTAAAACAAAACTCTTTATTCACGTAAACAGCCAGTTTCTAACGCATCCGCGCTGGAAAATTAATGCGCGACGGCGTCTCCGCCGACGGGTTCGGGCCAGTGGCTCGGCGGCTTGGGCCGCTGCTGCGTGCTGCGGGGCGCCATGGTGAGGACGCATTTCAATAATTTCACCGCGCGCTGGGAACTCCTCGCGCCGACCGGTTAACGTAAAAACGATTAAAAACGCCATGTTGGTCCCATTTGCACCCATGTGAGGCGCCTGACCTTGCCCGTTGGTGCATCTGACGCGTCCTGACACACAGCACATGCCTCCTGCCTCGCTCCTGCACCGCTCGGTCGCGCTTGGCACCCCTGTCGGCAAGAAAAACAGCCAGCGGCGGCCAGGAGGGCCCAGTCACGCAAAATGCGAAGAGACGGGCCAGACTGGCGCGCAGCGGGCAGATCTTCGTCGCCAAGCGCCAGAATACGATGAGTACGCAAGGATACCGTCGAGACGCCGGCACCGCATCGAACATATCGCATGGTCAACGTCAATGCGGTGCTGCCCGGCTCAGCGAGCAGTACCAAATGTGTACCTCAGGACGAGCGCGGCAAGTGACCCAATGCAAAACGAGACCTGCATCATGAGCATACGCACGATGTCCATTCCGGCGGCTGATATGTTGAAGGTAGCATGTCTTGCGCATCGCCCGTCTTCATACAGGTCCATGTTGACCCGGCGGCGAATTTCATCAAGGCACTGGGCTGAGGCGGCAAGCATGCACCGGACTTTCGGCGCGCCATCACCAGCACACCGACGCCGTCCCAATGCCGGTTCAGTCTGGTGCATGGTAGCAGCATTGGGTCTCCCGGCGCAGCCGGCAGCGAGCCAGTTCGATCGAAGCTAGCGCCATTTTGAATTTTTTTCTCCTCCCCCGGCAATATTTTGCTAGGGACCAACCTGCGGTGTTTGTTTTTGCTGAGCGACCGACCTACATCATCAAGGCAGCTGGTGCTGGCTCGGCTGCCAGGGACAGGGCCGGTCGGGGCGTGGACGAGCGTCATGGGGCGTGCGGAGGGAGGGCGCCAGGCGGCGGCTCCCAAAGCCGAGGGAAGCCTCATTTTTATTTGTTTTTGGCCGTTTTGGGGGCCACGTCACCGGGACCCAACTTGTTCTAGAGTAGTGGTTTTGCCTTGCGCTGCGTGAGCATGACCTCTGGGCTGGATATGCGCCGCTTCGGAACCTCTGGCAAGCGTTATATCGGCCATGCCGGCTTAACTTATTATCACCATTTTTTGGATTTGAAATCGAAAAATGTCCAGCCTGTTTGCGTAATAAAACTTTATTAAGCCTTTATTTCAGGGTTAACCCTTGTGCGCGCCGTAGGAGAGGAGAGTACAAGAGCTCCCCTAAAAACCAAAGAGGTTTCGTTAGTTATGGGGATAGTTACGTTAGAAGAGGTGGGTGGGTATTGTGTTGTGGCTGGCCTGGATATGCAGATATGTGTGAGGCCATAGCCCAGGGTTACCTGTTTCGTTTCCGCTTGCTCCCAACACGCTCGACGGGCGCGCCGAGGGACCCTTACCCCCCCCTTTGTTCTCGTATGGCCGCTGAAGCGACGGACGGAGTTTTTGCACTGCGCTGGTCCGGCAGTTGGGTCGTGGTTGCCTTGCCTTTTTACTCGATTTGTATTTTCCTTCCGCAGGTACAGGCGCTGGAGCGACAACCGATGCCAGGCGAACCAGCCGTGCCGGATGGCGGCGCGCGGGTTTCCGACCCGGGTGAACCTCACTGACGCTGAGGTGCAGCTGCGACGAGGGGTCGCGCACCTGCGCCAGGGGTGCTGAAGTTACAAAGGCTGGCAGCTGGTTTGAAAATCGGGTTAACCCGATTTATATATCTATATATCTATATATATATATATATATATACATACATACATATATATGTATCTATATATATATATATATATATATATATATATATATATATATACATACATACATATATATGTATCTATATATATATATATATGTATATATATATATATATATATAATAAAGAGTCACGGCGCCGAACGTGGTCCATACTCCCCCCGCACTCTTCGATGCTCGATGCCGCGTTGGGAACGCCGCCCGCGCCCGACGCGGCGGGCTCCAGGTTGCATTTTTTTACAGTTTGTTCTGTCCGTGAATTTCTTTTTATCCGTACACTTTTTTTTTTTGTACACTTTTATGTATCGCATAATCAGAAATTGTCATGAGTCGCATCGACGTGAGGGTGCAAACGGCAATCCTGTGCGCGGTGAATACCCTGTTGCCCGTTGCACATACGGGTCCCCCGCGCGCTGACCCATCGGCCATACTCGACCGCATGGCACTGTTGCTCTGGAGCAGTGGCCCTTGGCGCACACTGGGTGCTGGGTACACCACTGTCTTCCAAACGTTCACCAAGTGGACTGCGGCGGGTGTCTTTGAGCGCGCCTATGCCACTGTGCTGCGCCTCTAGCGATGGCCCCTCAAGCGCAACGTGCGCGTCGAGTGCATCGACTCGTCGTATGTCAAGAGCATTTACGGCCGGGATTGCATCAGGCGCCACCCGACCGACCGCGGTAGAAATGCAACCAAAGTGTCGGCCATCGTCGCATCCGATGGCGTTCCGGTGGCCCTGGCGTTCTTCTTCCCTGGCAACACCTCCGATCATTGGACGGTTGAGGTGACACTGTGTGCACGCCTGGCGCCACGTGCGGCTCCAGGGATGCCAATGTACGCGGACAAGGGCTACAACAGCGCCGCCAATCGGGCACTCTTGCGGCGGTACGGGTACGTGGACTGCATCTCCGCACGCGGGCGGAGGACGCATCGCGTCGTCAACCGTCGGCGCAACGTGGTCGAGCGCACATTCTCGTGGTTGGACAAGAGCCGGAGGCTCCTGTTGCGGTATGACCAGAAAGTGAGCGCGTACATTGCCTGGACGTACCTGGCGTGTCTGCGCATGGTCGGGGCGCGGTTGCTCTGACCACACACACGACCAGTGCCACTGCACAGTCGGTGCCCTTGTGATCGTTCACTGGAGTCACATCGGGGCGACCCGAGGGGGGCCCGACGACACATCGGGCACCGCGGGTCGATCAACATGTGCTGCGTGATTGAACCCTTTGCGAAACTGCGCCGAGAGACCGACCGCGATGAACTCGCCTGCATGAACATCCTCCGATGCATGGCCAGTGGACTCGCCCCACGCCCCTCTCGACCTTCTCATCTGCGCACGCCCGCTGGGTGGCAAAGGACCGACGCGCTCATGGACACTTGACCGATTCATAGTTTCTAATAACGGTACGGGGATTCAAACCCGAGTCCCGTACGTTTCCAATACGTTGGAATAGTTTACGGACAGACCGTTAGATCGGTTGCGCTCGCCATTCTCAGAGTGCGCGACTTGCACATGTGCTCCGAGCCCACACGCGCGGTGGAGACATCCCAACCCCGTAGAGCTGCGCGGCGCTAGCGAGGGGCTGCGCGGCGCTAGCGAGGGGCTGCGCGGCGCTAGCGAGGGGCTGCGCGGCGCTAACGAGGGGCTGCGCGGCTCTAGCGAGGGGCTGCGCGGCGCTAGCGAGGGGCTGCGCGGCGCTAGCGAGGGGCTGCGCGGCGCTAGCGAGGGGCTGCGTGGTGCTAGTGAGGGGGGGCTACGCGGAGGGGCGCGAGGCCGGCGCCGGCTGCGCGGAGGGGCTATGCGGAGGAGCGCGAGGCCGGCGCCGGCTGCGCGGAGGGGCGAGGTGCGCGGAGGGTCGCGAGGCTGGCGTCAATGGCCTCCTTGTGTTCGAAGAATTGATGCCGAAGCTTGGTGTACAATGTTGCTAACGTGGTTGCGCCTTGTCGATAAAAGGACAACGACACAGATTGTGGTCCAATCGGCGCGTGCCGATGGTGGTAGGCACGTCCTGCAAAAAGTAGTTTCGGGGCTGACGCTCTGTCCTTGAGAAAGTGTTTGCTCGGAGAGGTGGCACGTCCTGCAGAAAGTAGTTTCGGGGGGATGCTCCGTCCCTGAGAAAGTGTTTTCTCAAAGATGTGGCACTTGCGTCAGAAAGTAGTGTTGGGGATGATGCTCCGTCATGTGGCACGGCCTGCAGAAAGTAGTTTCGGGGCTGACTCTCCGTCCCTGAGAAAGTGTTTGCTCGGAGAGGTGGCACGTCCTGCAGAAAGTAGTTTCGGAGGGACGCTCCGTCCCTGAGAAAGTGTTTTCTCAAAGATGTGGCACTTGCGTCAGAAAGTAGTGTTGGGGATGACGCTCCGTCATGTGGCACGTCCTGCAGAAAGTAGTTTCGGGGCTGACGCTCCGTCCCTGAGAAAGTGTTTGCTCGGAGACGTGGCACGTCCTGCAGAAAGTAGTTTCGGGGGGACGCTCCGTCTCTGAGAAAGCGTTTGCTCGGAGAGGTGGCACGTCCTGCAGAAACTAGTTTTTGTAGGTGATGCTCCGTCGCTGAGAAAGTGTTTGCTCGGAGATGTGGCACGTCCTGCTGAAAGTAGTTTCGGGGCCGACGCTCCATCGTGTTAGCCCTTGGAGATGTGGCACGTCATGCAGAAAGTAGTCTCGGGGCTGACGCTCCATCCCTGAGAAAGTGTTTGATCGGAGATGTGGCACGTCTTGCAGAGTTTCTCGTGCCAATATATATATATATACCAGCTCGTCCCCCGCCAGAGTACCGCCTCCCATGGGTGGCGGGCCCTCGCACATGCTACTGGAGCAGGCGGCCTTCAAGTTCCGTGAGCACGACTTCCTCGTCGACGCGCAGCACCCGTGCTCGCTGCTGCCCGGTGAGCCGGCCGAAGGGCGTCCGGTGAGCATGCTGCGCGGGCCGAGCGGCCGGGCGTGGCGGGCGCAGCGCGCGGGCCACCCGTTCACTGTGACGATCGAGGACGGGCACGACGAAGTGCTCTCCCACGTGCTGCGTCAGTGTTCGCGCCTGCTGCTTCAATACCTGGCCGTGCTCGAGATCGTATCGGAGGAGGGCGAGGACGGGCTGGCGCTCTACCAGTTGCTCGATGGCGCCGCTGGGCACAGCAGCGAGAACTACGTCAACGTGATCAACTCGACGCTCACCCTGCTGCTGCATGAGTTTGGCCACGCCATTGAGCAGCAGGCGCGGAACCGCGGCAATGCCAGCTTCATCGACGAGTGGAAGGGGGCCATCCGCGCCGACGCGGTGGACCTGTCCGCATACCCGCTGAAGAGCGCGTGGGAGGACTGCGCCGAGTTCAGCACCCTCCACGGGATCGCGCTGACGCGCGGCTCCCTCGAGCAGCTGCGCGGGCACTCCCCCGAGCGGCTCCGGTTGTGGACCTGGGCACTCGAGCAGGTCAACGGCCCGCTCCACCCGGGCGCGTACGAGGCGGCGCAGGCCGCGGTCGAGGCGGCGCAAGCCGCGATCGACGAGGCTGCGCAGGCCGCGGTCGACGAGGCTGCGCAGGCCGCGGTCGAGGCGGTGGCGCAGGCCGCGGTCGAGGCGGCGCAAGCCGCGATCGACGAGGCTTCGCAGGCCGCGGTCGACGAGGCGGCGCAGGCCGCGGTCGAGGCGGCGCAGGCCGCGGTCGAGGCGGCGCAGGCCGCGGTCGAGGCGGCGGCGCAGGCCGCGGTCGAGGCGGCGGCGCAGGCCGCGGTCGACGAGGCGCAGGCCGCTGTCGACGAGGCGCAGGCCGCGGTCGAGGCGGCTGCGCAGCCGCGGTCAAGGCGGCGGCACAAGCCGCGGTCGACGAGGCGGCGCGGGCCGCGGGCGACGAGGCGGCGCAGGCTGGGGCCGGAGCAGGGCCAGGGTTTACCCGAGCAACGGAAGCGACGGAGCAGCCGGGGCGAATGTCGCCAGCTCCGCCGTGGAAGGCCGTCATAATGGCCGTCATAATGGCCATCATAATGGCCGTCATAATGGCCCTCGCAATCGCCCTGATCATCGCGCTGGCAAGGGCTGCGCTGCGCTAGCAAGGGCTGCGCGGCGCCAGTGCGAGGACTGCGCTGCGAGGGCTGCGCTGCGAGGGCTGCACTGCGAGGTCTGAACTGCGAGGGCTGCGAGGGCTGCACTGAAGAGTCACGACGCCGAACGTGGTCCGTACTCCCCCCGCACTCTTCGATGCTCGATGCCGCGCTGGCAACGCCGCCCGCGCCCGACGCGATGGGCTCCAGGTAACCCCCCAACCCCATGCGGGCCGTGCACAGGTGGCTCAAAGCGCGCACGCGGATGCGCGCGCTTGCGCGCCTGGCCGACAAGATCTGGGGGACGCGGGCAGTTGACAACCGGCGCCACCGCGCCGCCGCCAAGGCCTCCATCGCCGAGTGCGTCGCACCCCCCGTCAAGTTGAAACGCATCATCGCCCTCGGCGACGGCATGTTCAGTGGCGGGTTCCCCAAGAAGACATTTGCACGGGAGCTCGCGATGCGCGGCCCGACGCTCATCATCAGCGAGTTCTGTACTTCAAAGATGTGCCCCTGTGGCACGTACGAACTCGAGGACGTGCCCAATGCGGGCCGTCCGCAGCCACTTGACGCAAGCCGCCGCCCCCGACGACACATCGGGCACCGCGGGTTGATCAACCTGTGCTGCGCGATTGAACCCTTTGCGAAACTGCGCCGAGAGACCGACCGCGACAAACTCGGCTGCATGAACATCCTCCGATGCATGGCCAGTGGACTCGCCCCACGCCGCTTTCGACCTTCTCATCTCCGCACGCCCGCTGGGTGGCAAAGGACCGACGCGCTCATGGACACTTGACCGATTCATAGTTTCTAATAACGGCACGGGGATTCAAACCCGAGTGCCGTACGTTTCCCTGAAGCTCCGCGGGCTGAAGCGCCGCGGCCCGCTTGGTATGCATCGCGTCCGCGGCCTCCCGTTTCCGGATATTTTCGGCTACAGTGCCGTCCATCGCCGCCCACTTCGCGGTTATGTCACCCCCGCTCCTCTCAGGCTCCGCGGCAGACTCACCCGCCTCGGCACGCGCCTTCCTAACCGCCGCGCCCTTCTCAGGCAGCGCGGCAAGCATCGAGGCACGCCATCTTCACGAGGTGCGCCACCACCCGCTCCACCTGAAGCACCGCCGCCTGCTTCGCCCGCTCCGCCTCCCACTTCACCTGCTCCTCCTCCCACTTCACCTGCTTCGCCTGAAGCGCCTCGGGCTGACGCGCCGCGGCCGCGGCCTCCTCTCTCAGGATATTTTCGGCACGCGCGGCCTCCTGTCTCCGGATATTTTCTTCTACCTTGCCGTCCGTTGCCTCCCACTTCGCGGTTATGTCACCCGCGCTTTCGTTTTTTTGTTTCTTGGTAGTCAACTGCGAAGGCGACCCGCGGTACGGCGCCACGCTTGTTTGGCTAGGCGTTGTTGGACCACCCGCTGCCTTGTCCGGATCCATGGGTCCAAGAGGAACACCGGGCCCTAGGTTTTCCGGAAACGTGGGCGGCTCCGCCTCATTGGCCTCGCATAGGTACGCACGTGCATCGGGATACAGAGAACAGGTGTGGTCAATTATTCCATTCGACAGATCCTTGAAAGTTGTTCGCAATGCATGGACCAAGCGCACAGTGTCGTATAACTTGGAGGCTGTGTGATAACCTGATTGGAGGTATGCGCGCAGACTAGATATCTGTTCCGGATTTGGAATCAATGCGCTCGCGGGTACGGCCGAGCTCATATCATTAATCGCAGTTAAGAGCATTGCGCGGGAACCCGCTGTCCATATCCTGGTACATTTCTGTAACATGGTAGCTACCAAAGACAATAGCATTGGTACCATGAGGACGAACAGGCTCTCAAACCCCGGGTCCGTTAAGAATGATGCGAGGAATGTATTTAGCGCGAACGCCAATGCGTAGTACCTGTCAGACTTGCATATATGTTTGGCTTCATTGCCGGGTGGGTAAAATTTGTACAAATTGGTATACGATTTCAGGGCCCGCTTCTCGCAGGGTTCGAGCCCGACCAGGTGCATGACTTGACGCCGTGCCACCTATAACCAAAAAAAATGATCGCACGACCAGTGAGCTAGCCCCGGTGTACTTGGCCGATACGCATTGGCCATTGCCCGTCTGGACTCGGGACATGGGACCACGAGCGCTCGCCCGCGCCTGCATCGGCGGCGCGAGTCACCCGCCGTGTACGGCCTGCGTCACTAGTTTGTGGTTGGGCCGCGGGCTTGTGTCAGTTTAATGACGCGCCTCTCGTCCTACGCGTGCGGCCCAATGAGGTCCGATGTGCGCGCGGAGCGTCCAGCCTTCCTTTCCCAGCTCCGGGTTAGCCCACGCGTAGCATCCCCCGCGCGTGTAGCACAGAAGCCTGGTCCTGAGCCTGGGCTGCAGCCGGAGACGGAGCCGGAGCCAGAGCCGGAGCCGGAGCCGGAGCCAGCGCCAGAGCCGGCGCCAGAGCCGGCGCCAGAGCCGGCGCCAAAGCCGATGCCAGAGCCGGCGCCAGCGCCGGAGCCAGAGCCGGAGCCAGAGCCGGCGCTGGAGCCAGAGCCGGAGTCAGAGCCGGAGTCAGAGCCGGAGCCGGAGGACGACTGCAACGACGCGCATCTCATGGGTGGCCTACGTGCCTGGGTCTGCGCGCAGTGCGTGTGCTACGACGCATCGCACGACGCGGAACACGCCGCCAATGTGCATCGCCTGGCGGAGTGCATCCTCGCCCATGACCTCCCCGGTGCGTCGCGGCACGTGCAGCAGGCCGTTTGTTGCGCCGCGTGGTCGCACGATGTGTGCGACCGCAAGTATGTTGCGGACGCGGAGGCCGCCGCCGACCGCGTTGCGCGCGCCTGCGTTTCACTCGGCGCCCGAGAGGACGAGCTCGCGTTGGCCCTGTGGTTGGCATTTCGGGGCGCGTCACACGGGCCCGCGCTGCACGGTGGATTCATCGCGCAAGCTCACGAGGTCCGCGACGAGTGTCCGCGCATTCAATTCGCACCCGGCGGCGAAAAGCTCGCCATCGGAGATGCATTGGATTCGGTGCGTCTGCGGCATATCGGTGCGTGACCCGGGGTGACCCCGACCCCTCGACACCCGTTTGGTGGCGTGGGATCTGACGCGTGACCCGGTCACCACACGTTGGACACGCGCACGTCGTAGCACCACACGCCCTCTGGCGGCGAGCCGTCGTCGACCCTCGCCGCCCCGCTAGCCGCCCAGGGGGGGGGGGGCAGCGCCTTGGGCACCGGTAGCGACCTTCTGCCGCGCACGGACGCTCGGTTACCCCCCCGCCGCATGCAGCACTTCCGAACGCTGGGGCGAACGCGGCGAGGCACCGGTGCCAGTTTGCAGCGCCCGCCAACCCACCCTGAACTTGAACCTGCCCCGCTGCGCGCCCCGCCGCCCGGTCCCGCCTTGGGCGCCGATGCGGATCGCCGCGCATACAGTGCTGCTCGGCGAGAACGCTGACGCGCAGGCCTGCGTGGCCGCAGCGCTGCCGCCGATGGCCCTCGGCCGGCTGCGCCGCACCTGCCGCAGTGCGAGCTGCGCCGCGCCGGTTGGCGTCGACTGGGCGCGGCTCGGTCAGCCGAGCGAGTTGGACGCGGCCGGCGAGCTCCGCGCGTTGCAGTACCTGTACGTCCACGACAAGGAGCACTCCGACCCGTGGGTCACGCTGCGGACCGCCGCCGATCAGGGTAGGGGCGCGGTGGTCGCCTGGATCCTGGAGCAAGAAGACATCCAACTGGCGCCCTACACCCTCCTCGACGTGGCCGCGTCGACCTCCGACCCGGAGGTGCTCCGGCTGCTCCTCCCGACCGGCCCGGCGCACTCGTCCGCCGCGCTGCTCCGCGCGGTGCAATGCGGCAACCTGACCTTCCTCACCGCGTTGCTCGACACCGGCGTGCACCCGGACAGCGAGGTCGCGCTGCACGGCGGCCCTAGGTACGGCATTCCGAGGTACGGCGGCACTAGGGGCACCGCGTTAATGGAGGCCACTCGCGAGGGGCACCTCGAGTGTGTGCAGCTGCTCCTCCGGCACAAGGCCTACGTGCACGCGTGGAATGACTGGGGGGCGACGGCGCTCAATTTCAGCAAGACCGGCAAGGGCGATCAAACCGCGTGCACCCGGGAGCTGCTCGCGGCGGGAGCCGATGTCAACGCGGCCGACAACGGGGGTCGCACCGCCCTCATGCAGGCGGCGCTGTACGGCAACCGGTCCCTGAGCCCGCTCGTGTTTTAGGGTTCGGGTTAACCCCCTTTCACCCTAAGGGACTCGGGTTTGAATCCTCGTACCGTTATTAGAAACTATGAATCGGTCAAGTGTCCATGAGCGCGTCGGTCCTTTGCCACCCAGCGGGCGTGCGGAGATGAGAAGGTCGAGCGGGGCGTGGAGCGAGTCCACTGGCCATGCATCGGAGGATGTTCATGCAGGCGACTTCGTCGCGGTCGGTCTCTCGGTGCAGTTTCGCAAAGGGTTCAATCGCGCAGCACAGGTTGATCGACCCGCGGTGCCCGATGTGTCGTCGGGCCCCCCTTGGGTCGCCCCGATGTGACTCCAGTGAACGATCACAAGGGCACCAACTGTGCAGTGGCACTGGTCTTGTGTGTGGTCAGAGCAACCGCACCCCGACCATGCGCAGACACGCCAGGTACGTCCAGGCAATGTACGCGCTCACTTTCTGGTCATACCGCAACAGGAGCCTCCGGCTCTTGACCAACCACGAGAATGTGCGCTCGACCACGTTGCACCGACGGTTGACGACGCGATGCGTCCTCCGCCCGCGTGCGGAGATGCAGTCCACGTACCCGTACCGCCGCAAGAGTGCCCGATTGGCGGCGCTGTCGTAGCCCTTGTCCGCGTACATTGGCATCCCTGGAGCCGCACGTGGCGCCAGGCGTGCACACAGTGTCACCTCAACCGTCCGTTGATCGGAGGTGTTACCAGGGAAGAACGCCAGGGCCACCGGAACGCCATCGGATGCGACGATGGCCGACACTTTGGTTGCATTTCTACCGCGGTCGGTCGGGTTGCGCCCAATGCAATCCCATCCGTAAATGCTCTTGACATACGACGAGTCGATGCACTCGACGCGCACGTTGCGCTTGAGGGGCCGTCGCTCGAGGCGCAGCACAGTGGCATAGGCCCGCTCAAAGACACCCGCCGCAGTCCACTTGGTGAACGTTTGGAAGACGGTGGTGTACCCAGCACCCAGTGTGCGCCAAGGGCCACCGCTCCAGAGCAACAGTGCCATGCGGTCGAGTATAGCCGATGGGTCAGCGCGTTGGCGACCCGTATGTGCAACGGGCAACAGGGTATTCACCGCGCACAGGATTGCCGTTCGCACCCTCACGTCGATGCGACTCAAGACAATTTCTGATTATGCGATACAAACAAAGTTTAAGGATAAAAAAAAGTTTACGGACAGAACAAACTGTAAATAAATGCAACCTGGAGCCCGCCGCGTTGGGCGCGGGCGGCGTTGCCAACGCGGCATCGAGCATCGAAGAGTGCGGGGGGTATGGACCACGTTCGGCGTCGTGTCTCTTCACCCCCACCCCCACCCCCACCCCCACCCCCACCCACACCCCCCACACCCCACCCCCCCCACCTCCCCCACCCCTCCACCCCCCCCGGGGGTTAACCCGGGGGGGGTGGGGGTGGAAGGTGGGGGGTGGGGGGTGGGGGGGGGGGTGGGGGTGGGG
>Ga0209390_10003100_pt1 | contig 27572 bp, 22 predicted proteins | sample BON01_FD_187212 | JGI IMG/M metagenome (GOLD analysis project Ga0209390, IMG submission 187212) | Freshwater microbial communities from Lake Bonney liftoff mats and glacier meltwater in Antarctica - BON-01 (SPAdes) (version 2) | ecosystem: Environmental > Aquatic > Freshwater > Ice > Glacier...
CCTGGCGACGAAAACGTCGACAGATTAGCAATCTGCTGCATTACCACTCTGCCACCTCTCCTTGACTCATTTTTTAACGAATGAATTAAAAATTGCGAGTACAAATGTAAGATTAGAAATACAAACTTGCAAACAATTTTAATAAATTTAAATACTTTTTTTTCTAATCAGGATATTCTACGCGCAAGTGATAAATATTCATTAACTTTTTCTTGATTACTTTTTTAATTTTATCTATTTCTCTAAACGTAATATCTGAATTTACAAATTGATTTTCAAACATTTGCTTGTCAACAATTTTATCTATTAATTCATCTATCGTTTTTGCAGTTGGTAATTTTAAACTTTTGGATGCAGCTTCCGCAGCATCACACATCATTAAAATTGCAGTCTCTTTTGAAAACGGGATAGGGCCTTTGTATTGAAATTTCTTTAAATTTACTTCTTCATCCGGATTTAATTCCTTCTCTTTCATCAAAAAATAATACGTTGTTGATGTACCGTGGTGTGTTCTAATAAAATCGATTATTCTGTCTGGCAATCCATTCTGTTTTGCTAATTCTACTCCTTTTATTACGTGATCAATAATTATTTTTGCACTATCTCTTGGCGATAAATCGTTGTGCGGATTCACATCTGTTGATTGATTTTCAGTAAAATACATCGGGTTTGCCATTTTACCAATATCATGATACAAAGCTCCGGTTCTAACTAACATTGAATTTGCTCCTATTTCATTCGCCGCAGCTTCTGCCAAATTAGCTACTTGCATGGAATGCTGAAAAGTTCCTGGAGCAGTTTCATTTAACTGTCTTAATAATTTTGAATTTGTGTTTGATAATTCTAGCAACGTGACATCAGAAACCAACCCAAAGATTTTTTCATAAATGTAAATGAAGAATAAAGATAAAAATGATAATAATCCATTTGCCGCAAACATCATAAAATAATCAAAGTTAATTTGTGATGCATCGCCTTCCTTTATTATCGAAAAAGAAAAATAGGTAATCATATAAATCAAAGTAATTTGACCTATCGATATAAATAAATTTGCTCGTTTGTATAATTCTTTTACAGATAAAATGGTTACCATTCCAGCAATAATATGCAGGTAGATAAACTCAAAACTATTTGGAACAATAAAACCGAGTAACAAAATAGTTAAAACGTGAGTAAATAAGCCTAATCTGGCATCAAAAAAAGCTTTTAAAATAATTGGTAAAATACTTAAAGGAACAACATATAAATAATCTGCATTGTACTTTATAACCATTGTTTGCAACAAAATCATAAAGAAAACATTAAAGAATATAAAGGTTACTTTATTGTTATTATTAAAAATTTCACTTCTGTAATTCCTTAAAAAAAGTAGCAACATCAATAAAGCCAGTGATACTAGAATTGCGTATCCAAAAACAATCCAGTTGTAATTGTGTTTTGTCCATATTTTAGATTCAGATTCGTTTTTTAGCGAGTTTAAGACGGCTAATTTTTTACCTTCAACAATATCACCTTTTAAGATTATTAACTCCCCTTTTGAGACTTTTCCTTTGGTTTTAGAGATTTTATCTAATGCCTCATCTATAAACTTTTTGGTATAAATAGTATCATAAAAAACATTTGGCTTTACAATTTCTGATAAAATATTTAAAAGCTCACTTTTCCCATATCTAATTGTCGATTTTTGAACGGAGCTACTAATAAAATTTAAAACTTCTGTAGATACATACAACGTTTTTACAGGAACATCTTCAACTAAATTATTTTTACGTAATGCTATAATTTCAGCACCGTTTGTAAGTTCTTTCTGTCCTTCTTGATTTACAAAACCATGTTTATAAATTGCATCAATAATTGTGTTTCCTAATTCTTTAATTCTCGATTTTTCTCCGTTAGATAGCGAATCGATATTATTTAAAAAACTTATTTTATTTTCATAATTTGTTAAAACATCCGCTGCAATTTTCTCATTGTACTCAAAAAAAAGTTTTGCATTTGCATCAATTAATTTCTGCTCCAGTAAAATTTCTTCATCGGTTTTTTGAATAGCAAAATCAAAACGTGAATACAAGTTTTCATATTGCCACAATTTACCTTTACTAAAATTATACTTGAACTGTCCACCCTTCGGGAAAAGGTAAACTATAGCAACTGCAGTAACCAAAAATAGGATTACTTTATATACAATTGCGTTATTTTGATACAACTTATTAATAAAATTACTCATCGATTTCTTTTAGTATCACAAACTTAACTTAAAAAAATGAGTGTTTAAAGCAGATTACTAATAATCCATTTAAAATTGATTATTTTCGCATCAGAAAACCCGATTAAAATTGATTAAAATGAAAGAAGTAGTTATAGTATCTGTTGCAAGAACTCCAATAGGTAGTTTCATGGGAAGTTTATCTTCTATTGCAGCACCAAAATTAGGTGCATTTGCTATTAAAGGAGCGTTAGAAAAAATAAATTTAAGTCCAGATTTAGTTCAAGAAGTTTTTATGGGAAATGTGGTTTCCGCAGGTTTAGGTCAAGCGCCTGCAAGACAAGCAGCCATTTATGCAGGAATTCCAAATACCGTTCCTTGTACAACAATTAACAAAGTTTGTTCTTCTGGTATGAAATCTATTATGTTAGCTGCGCAAGCAATTGCTTTGGGCGATGCAGATATTGTTGTTGCTGGAGGAATGGAGAACATGAGTTCCATTCCACATTATCAACATGCTAGAAATGGATCTAAATTTGGACCAATTACTATGGAAGATGGGCTACAAAAAGATGGTTTGGTTGATGCGTATGAAAACGTAGCAATGGGGGTTTGTGCAGATGAATGTGCAAAAGAATATGAATTTTCTCGAGAAGATCAAGATGCGTATGCCATCCAATCTTACAATCGCTCTGCGGATGCGTGGAAGAAAGGAAAATATAAAGATGAAATAGTTCCTGTAGCAATTCCGCAAAGAAGGGGCGAACCAATTATTTTTTCTGAAGATGAGGAATACAAGAACATAAAAATGGATAAAATTGCAGGTTTACGTGCCGCTTTTACAAATGATGGAACAGTTACTGCTGCAAATGCTTCTACTATAAATGATGGTGGCGCAGCGTTAGTTTTAATGTCCGCAGAAAAAGCAGCTGAATTAAATTTAAAACCAATTGCTAAAATTTTAAGTTATGCTGATGCTGCTCATGAACCAAAATGGTTTACAACTGCTCCGTCAAAAGCATTGCCAAAAGCATTAGCAAAAGCAAATTTAAAAATTGAAAAGGTAGATTTTTTTGAATTAAACGAAGCATTTGCTGTCGTTGGTTTAGCAAATATGAAAATTTTAGGCTTAACAGATAAAAACGTAAATGTTAATGGTGGCGCAGTTTCTTTAGGTCATCCATTAGGTGTTTCTGGTGCTAGAATTGTAATTGCTTTAACATCTATATTAAAACAAAATAATGGGAATATTGGTGCTGCTGCAATATGCAACGGCGGCGGCGGCGCAAGTGCAATGGTAATAGAGCGTATCTAATTTATGAATTCGTATTTATTATTGACTATTTTGCCATGAAAGAACAATTACTACAAAGAACAAATATTTTCTCACACAATGCAGTCGATTTAGCTTTAGAATTGCCAAATACATATTTAGGAAATCATATTAAAGGACAATTAATTAGATGTAGCACTTCTGTTGCCGCAAATTATAGAGCAGCTTGTTTAGCACAATCTAAAAAAAGTTTTGTTGCCAAATTAAGTATAGTTATTGAAGAAGCTGATGAAAGTATTTTTTGGATTGAATTTTCTATCAAAAGAAAATTACTTTTAAAAGAAAGAGCCAAAATATCATTTTTAGAAGCTAAAGAATTAACATCAATTTTTGTTTCCTCAAGAAAAACTATTAACACCCAAATAAATAATAAATAATAATTATTCAATGTTATACGGCATTTGTAATTTAAGTATTGTTCCTCTTCGTTTAGAATCTTCAGATGCATCAGAAATGGTGAGTCAAGTTTTGTTTGGTGAATATTTTAAAGTATTGGACAGACAGAAAAAATGGAGTAAAATTCGTTTGCAATTCGATACTTACGAAGGCTGGATTGATAACAAACAATACGAAGAAATTACAGAAGAAGTTTATCAACAATTATCTGATAAAAAAAAACAGTATTCAGCTAATTTAGTTGACTTTATTGCTGATGAAAATAATAATTTAATTACCATACCTATCGGATCAAACTTACCTTTTTTTGATGGAAAAAATCTGATGGTAAATACCCAAAAATTCTATTATGAAGGTGAAACATTTTCAGAAAAACTCACAAAAGATGATATTCTAAAAAAAGCATTTCTATTTTTAAATTCGCCTTATTTATGGGGTGGAAAAACGCCTTTTGGGATGGATTGTTCTGGTTTTACGCAGTTGGTTTACAAATTATGTGGTTATAATATTTTGCGTGACGCAAAACAACAAGCTACGCAAGGTGAGGTATTAAGTTTTATAGAAGAAAGTGAACCAGGAGATTTAGCTTTCTTTGATAATAATGAAGGTGAAATTACACACGTTGGAATTATTATGAAAGATTATTACATTATTCATGCGTACGGTAAAGTAAGAATCGATTTACTAGATCACAGTGGTATTTATAACGTAGACACCAAATTTCATACACATAAATTAAGAGTGATAAAAAAGATTATATAGAAAACCTTTGTGTATTTTCTGAATAAATTATCCTCTTAAAATTATTATTGTTTGATTCAAGCTCTTTTAAATTTAGTAACATTAATTACTGCATTTTTTATTTTACATTATCATTCTTTATCGGGTAGTTAGAATCAAGTCCTGATTCTTTTCCAATAGTCATAAGAACTAAAAATGAAACAGTCTTATTTATTTTGTTGGACAACAGTATTTTAAAATATATAATTTTCCTTAAAATTAGCTTTTTTTGTAAAATTATCCAAATAAAAAAATAAACACATAAAAAACCCCTAAATAGTTTCTAACTTTTTAGGGGTTTTTTTTTATTAGCTAATGAATTTAAGCTTTTCCTGTTGGTCCAAAATTCATCGGAATTGGAGGTTGCTCATAATCTTTAATTTCTCCATGAACACTTTCGAACTTTTTAACATTATCTGCTAATGCTTTAGATAATCTTTTAGCGTGTTGTGGTGTCAAAATAATTCTTGACTTCACTTTCGCTTTTGGAATACCTGGCATTATATTGATAAAATCTACAATGAATTCAGACACTGAATGATTGATAATTGCCAAGTTAGAGTAGGTTCCTTCTGCAACTTCTTCACTCAACTCAATATTTAACTGTCCTTCTTTGTTTTGTTCTTCGCTCATAATTAATTGTGTAATTGTTAAATTGTTTAATCGTGTAATTGTTAAAATAAAAAAAGTTGAATTATTTAGTATAAATAAATACACTAAAAAATTCAACTTTTACACATTTACACATTATTATAAATTACGTTCCATTTCTTCTCTTGGTCCAACAATAATTTTCTCGTAAGATCTCATTCCTGTTCCTGCTGGTATTCTCTTACCAACAATTACATTCTCTTTCAATCCTTCTAAAGTATCAATTTTACCGTTAACAGCTGCTTCATTTAAAACTTTAGTAGTTTCTTGGAAAGATGCTGCAGAAATAAATGACTTCGTCTGTAAAGAAGCTCTAGTAATACCTTGTAATACTTGTTCTGCTGTTGCAGGTTGTGCATCTCTAGCTTCTACTACTGCTTTATCATTTCTTCTTAATAATGAATTTTCATCTCTTAATTGACGAGCAGAAATAATTTGCCCAGCTTTTAAGTTTTCAGAATCCCCAGCTTCTTCAACTACTTTCATTCCAAAAATAGCGTCATTTTCATCGATAAAGTCATTCTTATGGATTAATTGATTTTCTAAAAATAAAGTATCTCCAGAGTCAATAATCTTAACTTTACGCATCATTTGACGAACTACAACTTCAAAATGTTTGTCGTTAATTTTCACACCTTGCAAACGATATACTTCTTGAATTTCATTCACTAAATATTCTTGAACTGCAGATGGTCCTTTAATTCTTAAAATATCTGTAGGCGTTGTTGCTCCGTCAGATAATGGCATTCCTGCTTTAATAAAGTCATTTTCTTGAACTAAAATTTGATTCGATAATTTTACCAAATACTTGCTAACATCACCTGTTTTAGATTCAACGATAATTTCTCTATTTCCACGTTTAATTTTCCCGAAAGAAACGACACCATCAATTTCTGAAACCACAGAAGGGTTTGAAGGATTTCTCGCTTCAAATAATTCTGTTACACGTGGTAAACCTCCTGTAATATCACCTGCTTTACCAGATTTACGAGGAATTTTTACTAATGTTTTTCCAGAAGCTACTTTGTCTCCATTACCTACCATTAAGTGTGCACCAACTGGTAAACTATAAGAACGTAGCGCATTACCATCTTTATCTTCAATAATTAAAGAAGCAATGATTTTTTTGTTTTTAGAATCTGTAATTACTTTTTCTTGGAAACCTGTTTGTTCATCAATTTCAACTTGGTAGTTTACACCTTGCTCTAAATTGTCAAACTTCACATTTCCATCAAATTCAGAAACAATTACACCGTTAAATGGATCCCATTGACAGATAACTTGTCCTTTTTTAATTTCAGTTCTTTCTTTATCAAAAATATAAGAACCGTAAGGAATGATATTTGTACTTTGAGTAATCTTTGTTTTCTTGTCGATAATTTTAATCTCTGCTGTTCTAGAAATTACAATTTCAACATCTTTGCCTTCATTGTCTTTTCCAGTAACCGTTCTTAAGTCATCAATAGAAACTTCTCCATCAAATTTAGCAGTTAATTTATTTTCTTGCGAAATGTTTCCTGCAACACCACCAACGTGGAATGTTCTTAATGTTAACTGTGTTCCTGGCTCTCCAATAGATTGTGCTGCAATTACACCAACTGCTTCACCAATTTGTACTTTATTACGAGTAGATAAACTCTGTCCGTAACATTTTGCACAAATACCTTGGGCAGATTCACATGTTAGTGCAGTTCTTACTTGAACTAAATCAATTCCAGATGCTTGAATTTTATCCGCAATAGCGATTGAAATTGGCTCGTTTGCTCCAACTAATAATTCATCTGTTAACGGATGAAAAACATCTTGTAAAGCAACTCTACCTTCAATTCTATCACTTAAAGATTCTACAATCTCATCGTTTTTCTTTAATGGAGCAACTTCTAAACCTCTTAAAGTTCCACAGTCTTCTTCATTAATAATAACGTCTTGAGAAACATCTACCAATCTACGAGTTAAATAACCAGCATCTGCCGTTTTTAAAGCGGTATCTGCTAATCCTTTACGTGCACCGTGAGTAGAAATAAAATATTCTAAAATTGATAATCCTTCTTTAAAGTTAGATAAAATAGGGTTTTCAATAATTTCTCCACCACCAGCAGTCGATTTTTTAGGCTTCGCCATTAATCCACGCATACCAGTTAACTGACGGATTTGCTCTTTAGATCCACGTGCTCCAGAATCCAACATCATATAAACCGAGTTAAATCCTTGTTGGTCTTCACGTAAATTTTTCATAGATAATTCAGTCAATCTGTTGTTGGTTGATCCCCAAACATCAATTACCTGATTGTAACGCTCTTTTTGCGTTAACATACCCATGTTATAGTTAGATACAATCATATCTACTTCCTTATTGGCCGCATCAATCATCGATTGTTTTTCAACAGGAATAATAATATCTCCTAATGAAAATGATAAACCACCTTGGAATGCAAATTTGTACCCCATATTTTTAATCTCATCTAAAAAATCTCCTGTTGTAGGAATATCCGTAGCTTTTAAAATACCACCAATAATACCACGTAAAGATTTTTTAGTCAATACTTCGTTGATGTAACCAGCAGCTTTTGGCACAACTTCATTAAACAAAACTCTACCAACGGTAGTTTGTATAATTTTAGTTATTTGCTCTCCGTTTTCATCAACATCTTGAGTTCTTACTTTAATACGCGCATTTAAGTCTACCATTTCTTCGTTAAAAGCAATAGTTACTTCTTCTGGCGAATAAAAAGTTAATCCTTCTCCTTTAATTTTTACTTCTGGAGTAGAGATTCTCTCTTTTGTCATATAGTATAACCCAAGAACCATATCCTGTGAAGGTACAGTTACTGGCGCACCATTTGCAGGGTTTAAGATATTGTGTGAAGCCAACATTAATAATTGTGCTTCTAAAATAGCTTCTGGTCCTAATGGTAAGTGAACAGCCATTTGATCCCCGTCAAAATCGGCGTTAAAAGCTGTACACACTAATGGATGTAATTGAATTGCTTTTCCTTCGATTAATTTTGGTTGAAATGCCTGAATACCAAGTCTGTGTAATGTTGGCGCACGGTTTAATAAAACTGGATGTCCTTTAATTACATTTTCTAAAATATCCCAAACAACTGGTTCTTTTCTATCTATTATTTTCTTTGCAGATTTTACCGTTTTTACGATTCCTCTTTCAATCAGTTTTCTGATTACGAATGGCTTATATAATTCTGCAGCCATATCTTTTGGAATACCACATTCAGATAATTTCAATTCTGGTCCAACAACAATTACAGAACGTGCTGAATAATCCACACGTTTACCTAGTAAGTTTTGACGGAAACGTCCTTGTTTACCTTTCAATGAATCTGATAACGATTTTAATGGTCTGTTCGATTCAGTTTTTACTGCAGATGATTTACGCGTGTTATCAAACAATGAATCTACTGATTCTTGTAACATACGTTTCTCATTACGTAAAATAACTTCTGGAGCTTTTATCTCTACCAATCTTTTTAAACGATTGTTTCTGATGATTACTCTTCTATACAAATCATTTAAGTCTGAAGTTGCAAAACGACCTCCATCTAATGGAACTAATGGACGTAATTCTGGTGGAATCACCGGAACTACTTTCATAATCATCCACTCTGGCTTGTTTTCTCTATTTTTTTGAGAATCTCTAAATGCTTCAACAACATTTAAACGCTTTAATGCTTCAGTTTTACGTTGTTTAGACGTTTCTGTATTTGCTTTATGTCTTAATTCAAAAGATAACTCATCTAAATCGATGCGAGCAAATAAATCAATTAAACATTCAGCACCCATTTTAGCGATAAACTTGTCTGGGTCAGAATCGTCTTTGTACTGGTTGTCTTGTGGCAACTCATCAGCGATATCTAAATATTCTTCTTCTGTTAAGAAATCCATTTTTTTCAAAGGATCTCCTTCTGCAGATTTTGCAATACCTGGCTGAATTACTACGTATCTCTCGTAGTAAATAATCATGTCTAACTTTTTAGATGGTAAACCTAAAAGGTAACCCATTTTGTTAGGTAATGATCTAAAATACCAAATATGTGCAACAGGAACTACTAAATTAATGTGACCTACTCTGTCTCTACGTACCTTTTTCTCGGTAACTTCAACACCACATCTGTCACAAACAATTCCTTTATAACGAATTCTTTTATACTTACCACAAGCACATTCATAATCCTTAACAGGACCAAAAATACGCTCACAAAATAAACCATCTCTTTCTGGCTTATGTGTACGGTAATTTATTGTTTCTGGTTTTAAAACTTCTCCTTTAGATGCTGCTAAAATAGATTCTGGAGAGGATAAACCAATTGAAATTTTATTAAATTTTTTTACAGTGTACTTTTCTTGTTGTCTTGCCATGTTATTTCAAGTATTCAGTTAAGTCGCAGTTTTCAGCTACAGTTTCTAGTTTATGAAACTAAAAATTGTAACTGAATTCTGATGACTGTTTACTAATATTATTCTTCTAATCTAACGTCTAAACCTAAACCTTTCAGTTCATGCATTAATACGTTGAATGACTCTGGTAAACCTGGTTCTGGCATAGTTTCACCTTTAACAATACTTTCGTATGTTTTAGCTCTTCCCATAACATCATCAGACTTCACAGTTAAAATTTCACGTAAGATACTAGATGCACCATAAGCTTCTAATGCCCAAACTTCCATTTCTCCAAAACGTTGACCTCCAAATTGTGCTTTACCACCTAAAGGTTGTTGTGTAATTAACGAGTATGGTCCAATTGAACGTGCATGCATTTTATCTTCAATCATGTGTCCTAACTTAATCATATAAATCATACCAACCGTTGCTGGCTGATCGAAACGTTTTCCTGTTCCTCCATCATATAAATACGTATGTCCAAATCTTGGTATACCTGCTTCATCTGTATATTCATTAATCTGATCTAAAGTTGCTCCATCAAAAATTGGTGTTGCATACTTTTTATTTAATTTCTGACCTGCCCAACCAAGAACAGTTTCATAAATCTGACCAATGTTCATACGAGAAGGTACACCTAATGGATTTAAAACGATATCAACTGGAGTTCCATCTTCCAAGAAAGGCATGTCTTCTGCTCTTACAATACGAGCTACAATACCTTTATTTCCGTGACGTCCTGCCATTTTATCACCCACTTTTAATTTACGCTTTTTAGCGATGTAAATTTTAGCTAGTTTTAAAATTCCTGCTGGTAACTCATCACCTACAGAAATCGTAAATTTCTGACGACGTAAAGAACCTTGTAAATCGTTTACTTTAATTTTGTAGTTGTGAATTAACTCACTTACAGATTCGTTCAACTCTTTATCAGTTGTCCAAACGCCTGAAGTTAAGTGCGTATAATCATCAACAGCATTTAACATTTTTAGTGTATATTTCTTTCCTTTAGGTAAAACTTCTTCACCTAAATCATTAAATACACCTTGTGATGTTTTTCCGCTTACCAAATTAAATAACTTCTCTAATAGTGAATCTTTTAAAGCTTCAAATTTAGACACAAAAGAAGATTCTAAAGTAGCAACTGCTTCTTTATCTCTAGCTCTTTTGGTTTTATCTTTAATTGCTCTTCTAAATAATTTTTTATCAATTACCACACCTCTTAACGATGGAGAAGCTTTTAATGATGCATCTTTTACATCACCTGCTTTATCACCAAAAATAGCACGTAATAATTTTTCTTCTGGAGTTGGGTCTGATTCTCCTTTTGGAGTAATCTTACCAATTAAAATATCTCCTGGATTAACTTCTGCACCAATTCTAATCATTCCGTTTTCATCAAGGTCTTTTGTAGCCTCTTCTGAAACGTTTGGAATATCATTCGTTAATTCTTCTGTACCTAATTTGGTATCACGAACGTCTAACGAATATTCATCAATATGGATTGAAGTAAAAATATCTTCACGAACTACTCTTTCAGAAATTACAATTGCATCCTCAAAGTTATACCCTTTCCAAGGCATAAAAGCAACTTTCATATTTATACCAAGTGCTAATTCTCCTTTTTCCGTTGCATAACCTTCACATAAAACTTGTCCTTCAGAAACTCTATCTCCCCTACTAACAATTGGTTTTAGGTTGATACAAGTTCCTTGGTTTGTTTTTCTGAATTTTATTAAATCATAAGTAATCTCATCAGAATCAAAACTAACTAATTTTTCTTCTTCTGTTCTATCATACTTAATTGTAATTGTATTTGCATCTACATACTCAACTACTCCTGCTCCTTCTGCGTTGATTAAAATTCTAGAATCTTTTGCAACTCTTCTTTCTAATCCTGTTCCTACAATTGGAGATTCTGGACGTAATAAGGGTACTGCTTGACGCATCATATTAGATCCCATCAATGCACGGTTGGCATCATCATGTTCCAAAAACGGAATTAAAGATGCAGAAATTGAAGCAATCTGATTCGGTGCAACATCCATATATTGTACATCCTGCGGACTAACAATAGGAAAATCTCCACCTTCTCTAGAAATTACTTTTTCTTCTGTAAATGCTCCTTTATCATCCACTTCAACGTTAGATTGCGCAAAACGCATTCCTTCTTCCTCTTCTGCACTTAAATAAATGTGTTCTTGAGAAGTTACTTTTCCGTTATCAACTTTCTTATAAGGCGTCTCAATGAATCCTAGATTATTCACTTTAGCAAAAACTGCTAAGGAAGAAATCAAACCAATGTTTGGTCCCTCTGGAGTTTCAATAGGACAAAGACGACCGTAATGTGTATAGTGAACATCACGAACCTCAAAACCTGCTCTTTCTCTAGATAAACCTCCAGGTCCTAAAGCCGATAAACGACGTTTATGTGTAATCTCTGCCAATGGATTTGTTTGATCCATAAATTGAGATAACTGGTTTGTGCCAAAAAATGAGTTAATTACAGAGGATAATGTTTTAGCATTAATTAAATCAATTGGCGTAAACACTTCATTATCACGAACATTCATTCGCTCACGAATTGTACGTGCCATTCTTGCTAAACCAACACCAAACTGACCAGCTAGTTGCTCACCAACTGTTCTAACACGTCTGTTTGATAAGTGATCAATATCATCTACTTCTGCTTTAGAGTTAATCAGCTCAATTAAGTATTTGATGATGGTAATAATATCGAGTTTAGTTAAAACTTTCTGATTAATATCTACATCTAAACCTAATTTAGTGTTCATTCTAAAACGACCAACTTCGCCTAAATTGTAACGTTGTTCTGAGAAAAATAATTTATCAATAATACCTCTTGCAGTTTCCTCATCTGGTGGCTCTGCATTACGTAATTGTCTATAAATATGCTCAACAGCCTCTTTTTCTGAGTTTGTTGGATCTTTCTGTAACGTGTTATGTATAATTGCATAATCTCCAGATTCGTTACCTTCTTTATGCAACAAAACTGTTTTTACTCCAGATTCTACAATCTCGTCAATATGGTCTTTCTCTAAAATAGTATCACGATCAAAAATGATTTCATTTCTTTCGATTGATACAACTTCTCCAGTATCTTCATCAACAAAATCTTCATGCCAAGTTTTTAAAACTCTAGCAGCCAATTTTCTTCCTAACACCTTTTTTAATCCTGCTTTAGAAACTTTTACTTCTTCCGCAAGATCAAAGATTTCCAGTATATCTTTATCTCTTTCAAAACCAATAGCTCTAAAAAGTGTGGTTACTGGTAATTTTTTCTTTCTATCAATATAAGCATACATTACTTGATTGATATCTGTTGCAAATTCTATCCAAGAACCTTTAAAAGGAATTACTCTTGCAGAATATAGCTTTGTTCCATTCGCATGGAAAGATTGTCCAAAGAACACACCTGGTGATCTGTGTAATTGAGAAACAACAACACGTTCAGCTCCGTTTATTACGAAAGTACCTGAATTTGTCATATAAGGAATTGTACCTAGATAAACATCTTGTACAATAGTTTCAAAATCTTCATGCTCTGGATCTGTACAATACAATTTAAGACGTGCTTTTAAAGGAACACTATGTGTTAAACCTCTTTCGATACATTCTTGAATGCTGTATCTTGGTGGATCTACGAAGTAATCTAAAAATTCTAGTACAAAGTTGTTACGTGTATCTGTGATTGGAAAGTTATCCATGAAGGTTTTGTACAAACCCTCTTCTCCGCGTTCTTCTGCCTTGGTCTGTAATTGGAAAAAGTCCTGAAAAGACTTTACCTGAATATCCAAGAAATCTGGATAATCTGTACCAAGTTTTGATGATGCGAAGTTGATTCTTTCTGTAGTGTTTTTCGTCGCCAAAAGAGAATATATTTTGATTAAAAAATCTGATTAAAAATAAAGAACGAATATATACACAAAATGGTTTAGGCCTAAAAGAGTTGAATCTTCTAGTACCTAAACCTAAATTTGTTTTTCCCGAATCTAATATCGGGCTAAGAATTACTTAAGCTCTACTTCAGCTCCAGCTTCTTCTAAAGATGCTTTTAAAGCCTCTGCTTCATCTTTCGATACACCTTCTTTTACTGGTGCAGGTGCGCTATCAACAATACCTTTAGCTTCTTTTAATCCTAATCCAGTTAATTCTTTAACTAATTTTACAACTGCTAATTTAGAACCACCTGCTGCTTTTAAGATTACATCAAATTCTGTTTGCTCTTCTACTGCATCAGCGTCACCACCTCCTGCTGCTGGACCTGCAATTGCAACTGCTGCTGCTGGCTCAATACCATATTCGTCTTTTAATATAGTTGCTAATTCATTAACTTCTTTTACTGTTAAGTTAACTAATTTTTCTGCGAAATCTTTTAATTCTGCCATTTTAATTGTTTTTGAAAATTTTTTATTTTAGTTTATTTGTGCGCTTAATTATCTTTCTGATAACGTCTTAACGATACCTGAAAGCTTTTGTCCACCTGATTGTAATGCTGAAATAACATTTTTAGCTGGCGACTGTAATAATGATATAATATCTCCAATAAGTTCTTCTTTAGACTTAATGTTTACTAGATTATCTAATTGATCATCTCCTATGTAAACAGATTCTTCAACAAAGGCACCTTTTAAAAGTGGCTTTTTTGATTTTTTTCTAAACTCTTGAATTAATTTTGCTGGACCGTTTGCAGTTTCAGCAATCATTAATGAAGTGTTACCTTTTAAAACACTTTGTAATTCTCCAAATTCTTTATCTGATGCCTCCATTGCTTTAGAAAGCAATGTATTTTTAACTACTGATAATTGTATATTTGCTTTAAAACAAGCTCTACGTAAATTCGTAGTTGCTGCTGCATTTAATCCAGAAATATCTGCTAAATACACAGTACTTGCGTCTGCTAACGTTGCAGTTAAATCTTTGATTACTTGTGATTTCTCTTCTCTAGTCATGATTTCTAAGTTTACTGCTTGTTAGTTTGATTTAAATTCTACAGGAACACTAGGACTCATAGTACTAGACATGAATACACTTTTTACATATATACCTTTAGCCGCAACTGGCTTCAACTTAACAATAGTTTGTAATAATTCGTTTGCATTATCTGCAATTTTATCTGCAGTAAATGATGTTTTTCCAATTGCTGCATGTACAATACCAGTTTTATCAACTTTAAAGTCAATTTTACCCGCTTTTACATCTGCTACAGCTTTTGCTACATCCATTGTTACAGTACCTGTTTTAGGATTCGGCATTAAGCCTCTTGGTCCTAAAATACGTCCTAAAGGGCCTAACTTACCCATAACACTTGGCATAGTAATAATTACATCAACATCTGTCCACCCTCCTTTAATCTTTTGAAGATATTCGTCTAATCCAACATAATCTGCACCAGCTTCTAGAGCTTCTGCTTCTTTATCTGGAGTAACCAATGCTAAAACTTTTACATCTTTTCCAGTTCCGTGAGGTAATGTTACAACACCACGAACCATTTGATTTGCTTTACGTGGATCTACTCCTAAACGTATTGCGATATCTACAGACGAATCAAATTTTGTATTTGTAATTTCTTTTACTAAAGCAGATGCATCAGCCACATTATATGATTGAGAAACATCTATTTTAGCAATAGCGTCTTTTCGTTTTTTTGTCAATTTTGCCATATCTAATAAAATTTAAGAAGGAGCATTTCCTTTTACGGTTAATCCCATAGATCTTGCAGTACCAGCAATCATTTTCATTGCAGATTCTAATTTAAAGGCATTTAAATCTACCATTTTATCTTCTGCAATTAATTTAATTTGATCCCAAGTAACACTTGCTATCTTCTTTCTGTTTGGCTCTCCTGATCCTTTTTTTGCTTTAGCAGCTTCTAATAATTGAACTGCTGCTGGTGGGGTTTTGATTACAAAATCGAAAGATTTATCTTTGTAAACTGTAATCGCTACTGGTAATACCTTACCTTGCTTATCTTGAGTTCTAGCATTAAACTGCTTACAAAACTCCATGATGTTAACTCCTGCAGCACCTAAAGCTGGTCCTACTGGTGGTGAAGGATTTGCTGCACCTCCACGCACTTGTAATTTAACTACTTTACTTACTTCTTTTGCCATTGTTTAAAATTTGTAGATTTCTAGATAGTGGAAGCTAACTAAAAATCAGTTTTACTGTAACAATTATCTTTTATACTTTATCTACTTGCATGTAACTTAATTCCAAAGGCGTTTTACGTCCAAAGATTTTAACCATTACTTCAAGTTTTCTCTTTTCTTCGTTTACTTTTTCAATAACACCGTCGAAACCATTAAAAGGTCCATCCACAACTTTTACTGTTTCACCAATGGAGAAAGGAATCGCAACGTTTTCATCTTGTACAGACAACTCGTCTACTTTACCTAACATTCTATTTACTTCTGCTTTACGCATCGGTACGGGTTCACCACCTTTCGTTTCGCCTAAAAAACCAATAATACCAGTAATTGATTTGATAACGTGAGGAACTTCACCTGCTAAATTTGCTTCAATCATAATATAACCAGGGAAATAAACTTTCTCCTTGTTATATTTTTTTCCGTCTCTAATTTGGATTACTTTCTCTTTAGGAACTAAAACCTGACTTACATAATCAGAAAGCCCAACACGAGCAATTTCTGTTTCTATATAAGCTTTGACCTTATTTTCTTGACCTCCAATTGCTCTTACAACATACCATTTCATTACAGAATCCGCCATGACTTAATTTAAAATAATTTAAAGAATTCATCCAAAGCAGATTGAAAAACATAATCTATTCCAGCGACTGCTATTGAGAATAAAATAGTAAAGACAGCAACCATTATAGTTGTTTTCTGTGCTTCTTCTTTTGAAATCCAAGTCATGTGATTGCTTAGTTCATCAAAAGAATCCTTGACATATTGTATAAATTTCATTTTATCTTTATGTTTTATTGCACGGGCGGAGAGATTCGAACTCCCGACAGCTGGTTTTGGAGACCAGTGCTCTACCGCTGAACTACGCCCGTATCTTATTCATTGATAAAGGCGTTCCGAAAAAATTCGAAACACCCTTCATCAAAATTTATTAGTATTAGACTAAATTAATTAGTCTAAAATTTCAGTTACCTGACCAGCACCTACTGTTCTACCACCCTCACGGATTGCAAAACGTAAACCAATACTTAAAGCAATTGGTTGCTGTAAGTCTACGTTAATAGTTAAGTTATCTCCTGGCATAACCATTTCAACACCGTCTGGTAAGTTAATATTACCTGTTACATCTGTAGTTCTTACATAGAACTGTGGACGATAATTATTGTGAAATGGTGTATGACGACCACCTTCTTCTTTTTTCAAAACATAAACTTCTGCTTTGAATTTAGCGTGTGGCTTAACAGAACCTGGCTTACAGATTACCATACCTCTTTTAATTTGCTCTTTTGCAATACCTCTTAATAAGATACCTGCATTATCTCCAGCTTCTCCTCTATCTAAGATTTGGCGAAACATTTCAATACCAGTTACAGTAGAAGTTAATTTCTCTGCACCCATACCAATAATTTCAACTGCATCTCCAGTTTTTGCAATACCAGTTTCGATACGACCTGTAGCTACAGTTCCACGACCAGTAATTGAGAAAACATCTTCTATAGGCATTAAGAAAGGCTTATCAATTTCTCTTAAAGGCTCTTCGATCCACTCATCAACAGCAGCCATCAAATCTAAAATAGACTGTGTCCATTTTGGATCAGAGTTTAAACCACCTAAAGCAGAACCAGCAATTACAGGACCATTATCTCCATCATATTCATAGAAAGATAATAATTCTCTAATTTCCATTTCAACTAATTCAAGTAATTCTTCATCATCAACCATATCCACTTTATTCATGAATACAACCATACGAGGAATTCCTACTTGACGACCTAATAAGATATGCTCTCTAGTTTGTGGCATAGGACCATCTGTTGCAGCAACTACTAAAATTGCTCCATCCATTTGCGCCGCACCTGTTACCATGTTCTTAACGTAATCCGCGTGACCTGGACAATCTACGTGAGCATAGTGACGGTTAGCTGTTTGATATTCTACGTGTGAAGTGTTAATTGTAATACCTCTTTCTTTTTCTTCTGGAGCGTTATCGATTTGATCAAATGATCTAGCTTCAGAAAAACCAGCATCTGCTAATACTTTAGTAATAGCAGCAGTTAAAGTAGTTTTACCGTGATCTACGTGTCCAATAGTACCAATATTTAAGTGTGGTTTTGAACGATCAAAAGTTCCTTTTGCCATGATTATTAATTTTAATTCTTAGTTAAATATATTTAGTGTTTCTAATAAACTTTTAAACAAAAGCTCAATTAAATATTGAGCCAATGACGGGAGTTGAACCCGTGACCTCATCCCTACCAAGGATGCGCTCTACCATCTGAGCTACATCGGCTTGGAAAATCTTGAGTGAAAGGCTGGATTTATTCAGACTGCTTTCAGCATAAACTTGTCTCCTGCCTTTTTGTTTTTAATAGAATAAAGTAATAAAACTAAAATTCTATCTTTAAACAAAATTTTTTGAGCGAAAGACCGGGTTCGAACCGGCGACATTCAGCTTGGAAGGCTGACGCTCTACCAACTGAGCTACTTTCGCATAATTGAATTCAGAATTTAAAATTCTGAATTCAATGTTGTGGGGAGAGCAGGATTCGAACCTGCGAAGACGTAGTCAGCGGAGTTACAGTCCGCCCTCGTTGGCCGCTTGAGTATCTCCCCAATGGTAAAACAATATTTTCTTTTGAACGTATTGATTCTTTTTTTACAAAAATCAATTTAACTTTTATTGAGCCGATGGAGGGACTCGAACCCACGACCTGCTGATTACAAATCAGCTGCTCTAGCCAGCTGAGCTACATCGGCGTAAACTGCATAAAAAACAGCCCGCTATTTCTAACGGACTGCAAATGTATAAAGTTTTTTTTATCTGTAAAACAATATTTCAATATATTTTTATTTTTTTTACGAAAGTGTTGTAGATCGTTGCTTTTCTTTTGATTTTTTTAGTTGTCTTCTTAAAGAGTCAACCGCTAAACTTATCCCTTCCTCAAAGGTTTTGTTGGCTCTTTTAACCATTAACTCCTGCCCTGGAATATTTATTTTTACTTCGGTAATTTTATTTTCTTTATCACTGGTGTTTTGAACTTTTAAGAAAACCTCTGCGTCAATAATTTTATCATGAAATTTCTCTAATGCTTCCATCTTCTTTTCCACAAAACTAATTAGTGATGAATCTGCGTTAAAATTGACTGATTGTGTAAATACCTTCATAGTTAATCTTTTTTTATGCTCCTAGGGTGAGCTTGGTTATATGCTTTTTTTATTTTTTCCAAGTTATTATGCGTGTAAACTTGGGTTGCGGCTAAACTAGAATGCCCTAACAATTCTTTAACCGAATTCAAATCTGCGCCTTCATTTAACAAATGTGTAGCGAAAGAATGACGCAAGATATGCGGACTCTTTTTTACCTTTGAAGACACCTGACTAAAGTAATTATTTATAACTCTATAAACAAATGTTTCATACATTTTATTTCCTTTATCCGTCACAAAAAGACATAACGATTTAGTGAAGGTTTTATTTTTAACTTTTATATATTCTTTTAATAATTCCAGAATATTTGGTAATAAAGGAATAAAACGTTCTTTATTTCTCTTACCCAAAACTTTAATTGTTCCGTTTGAAAAACTAATGGAAGATTCTTTTAATTCCACTAATTCTATCCGTCTCATTCCTGTAGCATACAATAATTCTATAATTAACTTGTTTCTTAATTGGATAAATTCGGACTCTTCTTCGATTAAATTTATTGCGTTTGTAATTTCATCAACCGAAAACGGAACCTGAATTCTTTTTTCTACTTTTAATGCTTTGTGTTTTGATAATGGATTAGCTTCGACTTGATTAATTTTCTGTAAAAACTTAAAAAAAGATTTTAAGGAACTAATTTTCCTGTTAATAGATCTATTACCAACTTTCTGATGTACCAAACTTACAATCCAATTTCTTATTTGAGAATAGTGAGTTGTTGTAAAATCTACTTCTCCGTATTCTGTTTCGCAGAAGTCACGAAAGGAGATTAAGTCATTTTGATAAGCAGTAATTGTATGTTTCGAATACTTTTTTTCAAAGGATAAATAATCTAAAAAAGCATCGATTAGCATAAGCAAGAATTGTGGTTTGATAATTTCAAATTTAGTAAATATAAAGCAAACAAAAAATCCAGCAGTAAAAACTACGGGATTTAATATCATTGAATAAATAATCTTCTTACAAGATCTCGCTTTTCTTTTAATGCAAAGATTAAAGCTTTTAGAGCACAATTTAGAGGGGCGAGGAATATAGAATTTTTCCTTTTTAGACTTACAAATATTTTTGCTTAAACACTAAATCCCACAACTTTTGGACTTGATCCATTATTTGCTTAATTATCATAATCCCCCTAAAATATTGCTTGATCCCTTTTTTACCATAAGTCAAATATAAAATTTATAGGCTCATAAAAACCGCCACATCAAATGTAGACAACCCAATACCTTTAAAGTAAGGTCAGGTATGATTTTTTGTTGTTTAGAGAAAGGTGTACTAGCTTTATATCGGGAACATTATTTATTTGAAAAGGGATTTTCACAAACACATCTTTTTGCTGTGAAGGTAAACAATAGAGCGAATTTCGCTTAACTTTGACGGTAAGAGTGATTTCATATGCTGGGTAAATGAGACTCTTATATTAATTTTATCAACTCCATTATTAATATCAAAAATCGACCGATGCTAGATTTATTGCTGTGTGACTGATTCTCCTTTAATATAGAGACGTAGGATTTTTGTACATGTCCGAACGGGTGAAAAGGACATGCGCCTTTACAACTACCTCAACAACCTGACTACCCGTGATCTTCGTTTCACTAAGCATCGATACAACTTTTGTTAAATTAGATTATTTAAAACGATAAAACTAAAGTTCAAATTTTTTCAGCATTTTTGCTTCTATAATTATGAAATTTGATTTTTAATTATTTTATTTGTTTCTTAATTCCAAATATACAAAAATTTTATTAGAAATAAGATACATAATTAATAAGTTTTATTATAACACAAATATATATTAAATTATACATATCATGCTTTACCAAAAAAACACTAACTATTTACCCCCTATTTATTATTGCATATTCTTTAAGGTTAGATTGGAAATTATTGTTGTCCGATAAAAAAAGAAGACAGAAAGATGGGGATCAATACCAAAAGTTGTGGAGTAAGATAAAAATTAAGAACTTTACTTTTCCAAATTAGATCTATTTTGACTACACCAATTGCTATTTCTAAATTATTATTACCCGAAGTTCTTATTGATTATTTTAAACTGACCAAACACGAACTCAAACAAGGAGAACTTCACTTCTATTTCACAGAATTAAATACAATTCCAGAAGAATTCAAAACCCTTAAATTAAGCTCTAAAGGTTTCTTTCCCGAAGCTACCGTTCAAGATTTTCCAATACGAGGTAAGAACGTTTTTCTACATATTATTAAGCGACGTTGGGTTGAAGATATTTCTAAAAAAGTAGTCATAAGAGATTGGCAATTAGTAGCAAAAGGCACAAGAATTACTAGTGAATTTGCTGCTTTTTTAAAAGATATCAGTCAGTAATAATGCAACTAGCACAAGTGTTGTCGCTAATTTTTATGGTGTAAATCCTAGAAACCTACAAAGACAATATAGAGACTCATTAAGTGATTTTAAGCAGTGGAATCAAAAGGCACATGCTAAAGAATGGTTATTATTTTTAGAGAATATTGGGGCCTATATTTCTATTGATGAAACAGCTTTTTCTAATGGAGATCTATATACTATTGTTACCAATAAAGATGCAAAAGGAAAGAAAGGAGCAATCATTGCTATGGTTAAAGGAACTAAAGCTGAAACAGTGAGTAAAATATTTCAAAAAACCTCTTTAAAACAAAGAAGAAAAGTAAAAGAAGTAACCTTAGATATGGCTGGTAATATGGGATTAATTGTTAAAAAATCATTCCCATTAGCTACACTTGTGATAGATAGATTTCACGCACAAAAGCTAGCTTTAGACGCTGTACAAGAAATTAGAATTGTACGCAGTTGGGATGCAATAGACGAAGAAAGTGATGCCATAGAAAAAGCAAGAAATCAATCTTTGAAATATAATCCAAATTTACTTTCAAATGGAGATACGCTCAAACAATTATTAGCAAGAAGTAGATATTTGCTCTATAAATCAAATAGCAAATGGACTGAAAATCAGCAAAAAAGGGCTAAAATACTTTTTGAAATTTATCCAGATTTAGAAAAAGCATATAAATTATGCCAAAATTTATCTTGGATATACAATCAAACAAAAGACAAAACTGTTGCACTAAGTAGACTTGCAAAATGGGATAAAAAAGTGAGACAAGCAAAATTTAAAAGTTTCAATAGTATCTAAAGAACAATGGCTATTCATTATCAAAATATTCTGAATTACTTTGATAAAAGAAGTACAAATGCGTCAGCAAAATCTTTTAATGCGAAAATTAAAGCGTTTAGAACACAGTTTAGAGGTGTCAGGAACATAGAATTCTTCCTTTTTATGCTCTCAAATATTTATGCTTAATTCTTAAATCCCACAACTTTTGGACTTGATCCATTTTCAGCGGGATTAATTCAACTTACAATTTTAAATGCGTATTTGAGGAAAAAATAAAAACTCGTAGCACAAAATGTGATACGAGTTTACTATTCTAAAAAAGCAAGTAGAGATCCCGCTAAGCGGCGGGATTAATTCAACTTACAATTTTAAGTGCGCCTTGCGGACTTCTTAAAATTGAGTTTCATTAACCTACTTCTTCTTGAGTTCTTAATCTTTGTACGTAAGAGGCTTTAATTCTTTGCGCTCTATTTGCGACAGAAGGTTTTGTAAAATGCTTTCTTTCTTGCAAAGTACGTTTAGTCTTCGTACGATCAAATTTTCTTTTGAAACGTTTTAAAGCTCTGTCTATATTTTCTCCTTCTTTAACTGGGATAATTAACATATGTATGCACCTCCTTTCATCTGATTCCTTTTAAAAATTTTAGGAATGCAAAAATAATAAAGATTTTTGAATTACGAATTACGAATTCCGAATTATTTTAATTAATCTAATTTGCGTTAGGGATTGAAGCGACATCCTTTTTGTTTTTCACAAAAAGATATAGCGAAAAGCCCGACCTTTAGGTAACGCCCAAAAATAGTGTTCGGTGTTCGGTGTTCGGTGTTCGGTGTTCGGTAAAAAACTATATTTTTATTTAACTACCAACTTGAAAACTTATATTTTACGTCGCTGGTTTATAATCTTTGTTGTCAATTACCATTTTAGCAATAATCTCTTTTAAGATTTCTGAAGTACCTCCTCCAATTGGTCCCAATCTACTATCTCGTAACAAACGCGCCATTGGATATTCTTCCATGTAACCATAACCACCTAGCATTTGCAATGCATCGTAAATGACTTGATCTGCCATTTTTGTAGATAACAATTTGGACATGCTTGCTTCTTTAACTACATAATTACCATCGTTAAGTCTTTTGGTAATTGAGTAATTGAATTCCTTGCACATTTCTACTTCACTCGCCATTTCTGCAATCTTATGACGTAATGCTTGGAATTTATCTAAAGACCTGCCAAAAGCTGTTCTTTCTTTCATGTAATCAATCGCATAATGAAGTGCAAATTCTGCTCTTGAATGTGCGTTAATTCCCATTATTAAACGCTCTAAAGCAAAATGCTGCATAATATATGGAAACCCTTTTCCTTCTTCGCCCATTAAGTTTGAAGCGGGAATAGTAACATTATCAAACGCAATTTCTCCTGTGTCTGAAGCTTTCCAACCTAATTTATCTAATTTAGTTGCAGAAACTCCTTTTGTATCTCTATCAATCAGAAAAATACTCATTCCGTTGTGTTTAGATTCAGTATCTGTTTTTGCTGCAACGATTAAATAATCTGAATAAACACCATTTGTAATAAACGTTTTTGATCCGTTTAAAACATAGGTATCTCCTTCTTTAACAGCTGTCGTTCTCATTCCTGCAACGTCAGATCCGCCAAAAGGTTCTGTGATACACAAACAACCAATTAGTTCTCCTTCTGCACTTGCTGTTAAATATTTTTGTTTAATTTCTTCGCTTCCCTCTTTAGTTAAATGCGTCATTGCCAAATACGCATGAGCCCACATTGCAGCTGCGAATCCACCCGAGTTAACTTTCTGTAATTCTTCTAAAAAGATAACGGTATAAAAAAGATCTAAATTTAATCCACCATATTCTTCTGGAGTATTTAAACCGAAGTAACCCATTTCACCGAATTTCTTCCATATAAAACGTTCTATCGTTCCTGTTTTTTCCCATTTATCGATATGTGGAACAACTTCTTTTTGTAAAAATTCTTTAAAACTTTGTCTAAAAGCTTCGTGTTCTTCAGTAAAATACATACTGTTCATCCCTTTTTGTTGTTTGTTTATTCAGCCAACAAATATAAGGCTATTCTATCGTATTTTTCGGTCGGAAAGTTTGGGATTTTCTTTAGTTCTGTTAAACTTTGGTATTCTGCAATTTGATCTTTATAATTAAAAATAGCTTTACATAACTCATAATCAATATACGGATTTTTCAAAACTTCTTTGAAACTTGCTGTATTGATATTTATTTTCTGAATTTTTGGCTTGGTTTCTATTTTGAAAACATCCAATAATCTATCGATTACTTCTTTGTCTATATTCCAAACCTCATACAATTGATCTTCAAAAGTGAACCCTTGTAATCGTTTTTTATAATTAATTATTCTTTGAGATAATGTTTCTCCAATACCACTTATCGATGTAAAATCTTCTGCTGTTGCCAAATTAATATCTGTCGTTGACAGTATTACTTTTGGTTTTGTGGGGTATTTTTTAAAATTAGAATTCTGGTTTTTCTGCGGATTTGTAACCCAATCAGGGAATTTAAAATACGGTGAAATTTTATCCAACAACGAATCAGAAATCTTTGTCAACTTTTGAAAATCTGATTTAGAGTTAACAAACTTCCCTCCTTTTCTAAACGCTAATAATCGATCAATTTCATCAACAGACATTCCCAATTGTGCGCCTTTAAAATCAGTTATATAATTCGGGTTAAATGGAAATATTTTAGGTTTTCTATTTTCAATTTCAACAATTTTTAGCGAATCTATTTGCTGTTGAAAAGCTTGAATTTCATCAGTATTCAAATCAGCCAAATCTTTTTTAAAGTCATTCATCAAAAATGAAAAAACTTGAAGCGAAACAATAACTAGTATCAAAAACAAAATCCCATTTCTTTGGCTTTTGTTGTACAAGAAATGGAGTTTTAATTTTTTCATAAAAATTTATTTATGCCTTATTTGTTTTTATAACATCTGTATATCTTTTCAATTGCTTCTTAACCACTGGGAATAAGAAATACAATCCAACCATATTAGGGAATACCATTGCAAAAATCATTGCATCTGAGAAATCCCAAATAGATTTCATACTAGCAGCAGCTCCAATAACAACAAATATTAAGAATAACAACTTGTAGGCCATATCAGCAGCTTTACCTCTACCAAATAAGTATTTCCAAGATTGTAATCCGTAATAAGACCAAGAAATCATTGTAGAAACAGCAAACAATACTACAGCAACTGTTAAGAACACATTAGAATAAGGAATATAAGTAGCAAAGGCTTTAGAAGTAATTCCTGCTCCTTCAAAAGACTCTCCTCCAATCATTACAGCTCCTGCTCCATCACCTCCATATTGAAAAATTGTTGCACCTGATGCATCTCCTCCGAAGTTAAAAATAATAATTACTAAAGCTGTCATTGTACAAATTACTACTGTATCAATAAATGGCTCTAATAAAGCAACTAAACCTTCTGAAGCAGAATATTTAGTTCTTACTGCTGAATGCGCAATTGATGCAGAACCTGCGCCGGCTTCATTTGAAAATGCAGCTCTTTTAAATCCAACTAATAATACACCTATAAATCCTCCAACTCCAATAGCTGTTGGATTAAATGCTTCTCTAAAGATTAAAGAAAACGCATCATCAATTAATGAAAAGTTAGCTCCTAAAATATATAAACAAGCTAACACATATAATCCTGCCATAAACGGCACTACTTTTTCAGTTACCGAAGCAATTCTTTTAATTCCTCCTATAATAATAACTCCTACTAAAATTGCTAATACAACTCCAATCCATGCTCCAGCAGCAGCACTTTCTAAACCTAATAATTCTTTTAAAACTACGGTTGCTTGATTTGACTGTGCAGCGTTACCGCCCCCAAAAGATCCACCAATACAGAAAATAGCAAAAATAACCGCAACTATTTTTCCTAGAATTTCGAATCCTCTTTCTTTCAATCCTTTACTTATATAATACATTGGACCTCCATAAACAGTTCCGTCTTCACCGATATCTCTATACTGAACTCCCAATGTACATTCAACAAATTTTGTTGACATTCCTAAAAACCCACAAACCACCATCCAAAATGTAGCTCCAGGACCACCTAAAGCAATGGCCAAGGCAACTCCAGCAATATTACCATTTCCAACAGTTCCAGAAACCGCAGTTGCTAATGCTTGAAAATGTGTTACCTCTCCATCTTTACTTTCATCTTCAATTGTACCTTTAATATCTCCATCTATTGCTAAAGCTGAGTCTCCAGCTGAATGGTGATCTAACTCATCATACTTTCCTCTTACAACATTAATTGCTGTTTTAAAATGGAAAACATTTGGAAATTTAAAATAAATAGTAAAAAACGCAGCACTTACTACTAGCAAAAGAAGTACAAACGGAATTTCTAAACTTTCACTTTTGTAAATAGGAAAGAAAATTATACTGCTAAAAAAATCTGAGATTGGTTTAAATGCTTCATCAATTTTTTGGTCTAAACCTTTTTCTTGAGCAAAGGTCAACATTGGTAGTACAAAAAGCAATAATGTAAGAAGTTTTTTCTTCATAATATGTTTGATTAGTTTTTATTTACTGATAAACAATATTATAATAAAAAAATGAAAAATTATAAAATTATTTTTAAAAAAAAACCCATTCCGTTGGTTCTTATTATACCCTTAAATCCGCAAGTTAACTTTAAATTCAGGAAATTTCTATTAAATAAGGTGTTTTGAGTTTATTTTGAGATAGATTTGAGTAAAAAAATAAAATTTCGTTTGTCTAACTTCTTTTAAGACGACGTTTTTTCCTATTTGTGTTTGGAAGTGTTGTTAATTTGGTAAAATAAAAAATTAATTTAATAAATTGTTGACAAACAAGTTGTTATGTTTTTTTTAAATAATATTACAAGGCATAATTATTCTATGTTCTTAAAAAAAATGATGTTTTTTAAATCAAAAGTTGTTCATAGGGAGCTTTACTGTAGCGTTTTAAAACCCAATCTCTTCCTTGATACACCCATTTACCAACCACACTTATAAATCTAAAAACAAACCTTTTAAGGCGAGTTGTTGGCGCAATATTTTCAAACACTTTTGATGCTAAACCTACAAAATAAGTGTAGAAATTTTTTATCATTACTGTAATTATCATAAAGGTATTGTTTTGATTTAGAAACGAAAAAGGCATTCGTTTCCAGCCAAAATCATTATTCATTACATCAAAAATCTTTTCACTTCTCCCGCTATTATTGTAATATTCGATAATTTGTTTTTCTGTATTTTTCC
>Ga0209390_10003101_pt1 | contig 27544 bp, 24 predicted proteins | sample BON01_FD_187212 | JGI IMG/M metagenome (GOLD analysis project Ga0209390, IMG submission 187212) | Freshwater microbial communities from Lake Bonney liftoff mats and glacier meltwater in Antarctica - BON-01 (SPAdes) (version 2) | ecosystem: Environmental > Aquatic > Freshwater > Ice > Glacier...
CGAAGAGAAAACAAGGCACCCTGATCCTGCGTGAAATCGAGGCTGAAATTCATTACGAAGGAAATGAGGAACCCTTCAAAATTCGCCTTTGGACTACCCTGTTGGATGAGAAGGCCCACCCGGCGAATACGCCAAGCTGCAACCTCTCTATGAAATGACCGAAATGGGCAGGGACCTCTTTAGTGACGAAGCTTTGGCGATCTATGCCCAAAGGATATTGGAAGACCTGAGCATCAGCGCATTGATCAAAAAACGACCTGGAAGAAGCTGTCCGAGAACCCTGAGGCAACCAGTGAAGAACTGGCCGAAAACGAAAAAGCCCACCTCGAGGATCCTCAAAAAAACAATCACGATCACGAACCCTTAAAGGCATTGGGACAAAGTCCGTAACGACCACAGCCGCCGGGGAGGGGCCGGGGTCAGGTGGAATAGCGGTCGGACGTCGAAAAGGTTCCACTTGAGGCCGGACCCGACTTAGCGGCAGCGCGAGCCACAAAACTCCGAACCCGCCAAAACGCTCACCCGATGCACGCTCTTCGCCGGTTCGATGCCGGTGGAGGGCCGGAGTCATGATGTGGAGGCTTTGCGCAACATGATGACGGAGGGGCGGTGCGGAGCAAAGGGGCGAGCGGAGCGAGAGGCCGGGGAGGCGGCCTGCGACGGCAGGAGCACCCTTTTGAACTGACTCGACGTTAGGAGGCTGGTCCTTTTCGCGGAGGATGGGTACAGGAGACGACGAACCAAAAAACCTTCATAAAAGAAGCAAAAGCTCGTGACCGGGGGTGGGTCTACCAACCTCTGCGATAGCAGCTATTTGAGGCGCCTCCCCCACCACCGATCACGAGCGAACCGAGTGACGAGCGGGCGGTGGGCATGAGGAGGCAACGACGAAAGCGACGCGAGGAGCGGTGACCAATGAGCACGGGAGGAACGCCGCCAACTCAAAAAGTGAGCGGCTGCCACGGAGTGACGATGTGGTGAGAGGAACGAACCGCTGAGGAACGACAGGCAGCCCAGCGAACGATAGAACGAACAGGGACAGCGAGCGGAGGCGCGATGTCTGCGACAGGGCGCTTGCCGCCCCGCAGACAGCGTGACGCAGCGGTCGAATTGCCGGACGAAGGTGCTTGGGACTTTCGAACCACCGACAGGCTTAGGACGTCCGCCACCAAAAAGAGCTTGGGAGAAGGAATTCAACGCCGTTGCAGGAACCTTTGCTATTACTGCGGGTAACTGAACGACCCGACGTCAATTTGGAAGCCGGACTCGATATCAATTTGGTAAGCAACACATGTAAACAGCCCAGCAGGCTTTATGATGCGGTGGCACGGTGGCAATTAAAATAGAATTCATTTATCCTCTTTATCTAGGTCAACCTTTTTTGAAAGGCTTCGATTCCTCTCAATATTGAGGCCCACGACCAAGCCCAAAGAGAAAGACAGCAAGGCTATGGCACAAAATTTCACAAACATTGCATTATCGGTCAATCCTACCATTATACTTGGAAAACAAATCGCCTGCATTATTTATTTGATCAGGCCCCTGTTGATTCTGGGTAATATTTCCTTTACCATCACAGCAATATCTCATCGTGAACTTTATTTTTTGTGTCGTTTTATCAGGTAAAAGGGCGCCAACAATTCCTCCTCCGACACCACCAATTATCGCCCCCCCGATGATTGCCGTTCCGTGAGCTATCTGACCACCTACCGGGACAACATTAGCCGGGGCTCCCACCATCGTACCAATTCCAGCTCCACCTGCAGCTCCGGTCCCAGCACCAGCAATAATATTAGACATTTGAACCTCCTCCCAGGTAGATTGGCTATGAAAGGTCACATCAACACAGTTCGGTTGATTGAAGACCTCCTCAACCACAAGCTGTAATAGGATTACTGATAAATCACCATCTTCACCATCTTCAGTGATACTGAACGTTGATCTATCTTCTACGGTTAGCTTACAACAGTGAGGTTTGACGTCAGTTTTAATCGAGGTAATGTCAGCCTGAAAGTATATACGAGCAACCTCATCATCGAATGTGATTTTATCATCGTCCCATACTGTATATTTATACCCTGCCTTTAAAGTCGCAAGACCAATGTAGTCCAATTTTCCTACAGCATTATTCCCGACCATTCCATAGAGGTTCACACCACCTCTCTCCCCGATGGGATCTCTGCTTGGCCATAGACTGACCGGGCATGCACGATAGGGGTAGATTGGAGGCCGTTTTTCTCCCTTTAAGGGGAGGGAACTTGGTCGTGGTAGTGGTAAGTTCGATTCCGGTCGATCACTACGATGCCGCCATGGATCCTTGTCTTTTTGGGGGTGAGGGGCTGTTACACCTACGTCGCACCTCTCTGCCGTAGGCCTATTCGAGACATTTGCAGGTGAATGGATAATGGGTGGTCGTCGTAGTGGTAGGGGTAGGGGTAAGGAATTGACGGGGTTTGGAATGGAAGCAGCCCACGCAGAAAAACCACGATGAGGGTGGTCGATTCTATGGTTTCTGGGATTACTTTTCGCCACTTTCATTGTCACATGAAAGATTACATGGTGGATTTTGAGGGGCAAGTTCCTTCTTTGGTCTCCGGGATCAGGGCGATCAAGCCTACTCCATTTTCCTGTCCCGATAAGGAGCGGCGAGGGAGCGGCGAGGGAGAGGCGTTCTCTGCGGGGCCGGGCGGCTCCTTACCTTGTTGCGAACCACTTTGGTATCGGGCAATTTTGGCGAGAAGCCCCGTTCTCTGGCAGGGTTTTCTTGAGGGATGGACAGGGGTTAGGGGTTCTTGGCGAAACCTCTGTTTCCCAGGGATTACGATGCGGGAGAGCCTGCCAAGCTGAGGAAAATGAATCGACACAACAGCGGGGATCCCAACATGGCTCGATTCCAAGTGGAGAACAAAAAATGGCCCATCCGTGGAGGGAGCAGATGTTCTGGATAAATCTTTGGATTTATAAAAACTCCTGGGCCACCCGGCGGGCTTCCAAATCAGCATTTACCACGACATCGAGGGCTTGCGAATCGATATGGTCCACTTTATTCATCGTCTTTTCGACGACGTCCCAGATCCTGCAAAAACCGAGCTTTCGATTCCGAAAAGCCTCATTGGCGATTTCATTGGCGGCATTCAGAACCGCTGGCAAAGTCCCGCCCTTTTCACCGGCCTCCCGCGCCAAACGAAGCGCTGGAAAATCATCCTCGCGCGGAGCCTCAAATTCCAGCTTCGCGAGTGCCGGAAAATCCAGAGGCTTCAGCTCGTTCCTTAAGCGCTCCGGCCAAACGACCGCATATTGGATCGGGAAACACATGTCGGTCGTGCTTAGCTGGGCCAGGACACTCCCGTCTACAAACTCAACCATCGAATGCACGATGCTCTGGGGATGTACTACCACATCGACCTTCGACATCGGAATATCAAAGAGCCAGCGGGCCTCGATCATCTCCAGGCCCTTGTTGAACAAACTCGCGGAATCGATGGTGATTTTCGCGCCCATCTCCCAAGTCGGATGTTTCAGCGCATCCTCGAGACGGACATCCTTGAGCCGCTCCGCCGGCCAGGTCCGAAAAGGCCCGCCCGACGCCGTAATAATGAGCCGGCTCACCTCATCGGAACTCCCCTGGTGCCCCTCAAGACACTGGAAAATGGCATTGTGCTCACTGTCGACCGGAAGAATATTCACGCCCTTGGCGCGGGCCGCTTCCATCACAACTTCTCCCGCCATCACCAAAATCTCCTTGCTGGCGACCGCGATATCACAACCCAGCTCAATCGCTTTCAAGGTCGGACGCAAGCCTGCCACTCCCACGATCGCCACCAGAACCAAATCGGGCTTGGTGGCCTCGACCAATTCCACCAAGCCGCTCGCTCCCCCAAAGACGCGTCGGCCAGGCCCGGCGAGCTCGCCCAATCTCGATTCATCGGCAAGACAGAGGTCAGTCACGCCAAACTCGCGGGCCTGCGCATCTAAATCCTCGACCCGGGTACCGGCCGCGAGCCCCACAATCTCCATCCTCTCAGGAATCTGCCTCGCCACCGTGAGCGCGCTCGTCCCGATCGATCCGGTCGAGCCAAGAATCAAGACCCGCTTTTTCATCCTGCCAGTCCGGTGAAAATGAGGTAGAAATACATCACGGGAGCCGCAAAACAGAGACTATCGATCAAATCGAGCACCCCGCCAATTCCCGGCATCCAATTCCCGGAATCCTTGATTCCGAGACTCCGTTTTAGAATCGACTCTGCCAGATCTCCCGCCACCGCCGAGAGAGCCATGAGAACGCCCAAAATCGCCACGTGCATCGGCGGTATCCACGCCAAGGTCTCGCCCGCGAGCGACCAAACTCCCCAGGCCGCCAATTGCGCAAATCCCAGCGCCCCCGCAAAACCCTCCCAGGTCTTCGCCGGGCTAATATGGGGTGCCATCTTATGCTTTCCGAACAGCGAACCTGTCGCGTAGGCCCCCATATCAGTAAACTTGGCTGAGGCAATCATCATCAAAATCAACCAGGACCCGGGAACCGCCCCGCCGGTCTCGGGCAAAAAGAGGAGCCGAAAAAGGAAGGTTCCGAAAAGAACCGGCACATAAAGGTAGGCCAGGAGACTGTCGGAAACGGCATCGACACTCTCCCGCCCGACAATCCCATTCTGGAATCGCCAGCAAAACGTCCCCAGGGTCACGACCACCAATCCCGCCATTTCCCAAAGGAATGCCCCCTCGTCCAACCACCCGCAAATCAGACCGATGCCACTCCCCAGCGCCACCACCAGCCCCACGCTGATCCCAATGACACGACAACCCGGGTGAGGAAACTTGCGGAAGAGCCCAAAGAACTCCAGGGATCCCGCGATGGTGAGAAAAGCGACCAACCCGTAGAACGCCCAGGCGTTCTGGGACATGAAGACCGCAGTCACGATCGCCCATAAAACAAGGGTACTTGTGAGCCGCGCCCGAAAGACCGCTGCTTTGGAAGGTTTGACCACCTCTGCTGACATTCCCCGGATACTTGGGACTGCCACCTTAAGGGGCAATGACAATTCCATGAAAATATTTTGCAACTCCCGCGAAGACCCCCGGTTAGATCGTGCGAATCCAGGAAGACAATCCCCTTTCCTGAAAAACTCAAAACAGAACAAAGACTATGAAAACCAAAGTAACCGCACTCGTAGTGGCTCTCGCCACCTCCTCCTTCGCATTCGGACTCGAGCCCGAAGGCGACAAGCCTGAAAAAGGACGCCGTCCCGGTGGTCCCGGACCAGTCCCGGCTGAAGTGCTTGCCAAATTCGATGCCGACAAGGACGGCAAACTCAACGCGGAAGAGCGCAAAGCGGCCATGGAAGCCCGCAAGGCGGAAATGATGAAGCGCTTCGACAAAGACGGTGACGGCAAACTCAGCGAAGAGGAGCGCAAAGCGGCCATGGAAGCCCGCAAGGCGGAAATGATGAAGCGCTTCGACAAAGACGGTGACGGCACCCTCAGCGACGACGAGAAAAAGGCGATGCGCGAAGCGATGGTAAAGCGCGGCGGCGACCGTCCCGGACCTCCAAAAGGTGGCAAGCCAGGTAAAGAGGGCAAGCCAGGCAAGGGCAAGAAGCCTGCTGCCGAGTAATCCTCTTTCGCGAGAAACCCACTTCAAAAGGGAGCTTGGATTCGTCCGGGTTCCCTCTTTTGTTGCGCAAAAGGAGCGGTCCCCCTCACACCACCCGCTCGTTCGAAACTTCAATTCGCGTGGAATTACTTCTTGAGCAAATCACGGATCTCTTCGAGCAACATTTCTTGCTTGGGAGGCGCTGCCGGAACGGCCACTCCCTCCTTCTTCATCGCTCCCAGCACTTTCTTGATCACGAGAAAGACTGCAAAAGCCATGAGGACAAAGGCCAAGAGATCGGTCAAAAATTGGCCATAGTTGAGCGTCACGGCCTCGACCCCTCTGTCCGTATTACCGGCAATCAGATCGACTTTGAGGTTTTTGAAGTCCACCTTGCCCATCAGAGCACCCAGCGGAGGCATAAACAGGTTGTCTACGAGCGACTTTACCAAGGTTCCAAAAGCACCGCCGATGATGATCCCAACCGCCATGTCCACGAGGCTGCCCTTGAAGGCAAATTCTTTGAATTCTTTAAGCATTATTTTGTATTTGGTGAATTAATGAGCTAGCAGGAATTGCCAGCGGGAGCAATCTCCCCGAACGCTCAGGAGGCCGCTCCACTGATTCATGAAAAAGAAGACCCGGGATTACCTCACCATTTCCATGGCCATGCTCGCCGTCCTTCTTTGTGGATATGGCCTCGGCCATCTCGTGGGCGAAAAGAAAGGCCTGCAAAATCAAGCCGCCTCCGACCCGGCCTCCGACCTAAGCAAGAACTGGGCCACCCAGACAATTTCCCGCTTGGAAAGAAACCTGAACTTGACCCCGGAGCAACTGAGGTTTGCCGAAAAGGAAATTCGGCCCTTCTCGGCGGCCTTGGAAAAAGATCTTCGCCAACTGCGGACGACGAGAAACCGCAACCTTTCGAGCTTTTATGAGAACCTGAAACCCCAACTCGATGCTCGCCAGAAAATCGAATTGGAAATGCTTCAGAACAAACTTCGGGAGAACCGCTAGATGGGCTAACTTTGGGGTTTCACGAAACCTCAAGACAGCCTATCGTTGAACCAAGAAAATGACCCGTTCCCAATTCATTCTGAGTCTGACACTCCTTTGTGTCGCGGGCACGCTTGCCTTCATGATCTCTTTTCGGCACCGCGAAAATTCAAATTTGAGCGTTTTACCAAGCCCCCCGACGCTGTCATCCAGCCAACGGCTCTCAACCCGCGAATCCGAGCCCTCCGCCTTACTCCTCTCCCCAAGACGCCCCGAAAAGGTCGATCCGACTTACTATGAAGTCACGGTGTCAGAGATCGACCTGCGGGAAACCGGCTCCAAAATTGAGCGGGAATCCCTGCTCCGTCTTGAGCGAATGACCGATCACTACCAGCTGACCCCCAATCAACGGCGTCAGATTTTCCCCCTTCTCGTGAGCCACCACGCCGACTTTACTTCCGGACTTATTGTGAACGGGTTCCCGGCGCCCGGTCCCGAAGACGAATCGTTGCCCGAACAGATTTATCCCCTCCTCGATCTGACCCAGCAAGAGAACTACCAACAGGACATTTTGGCCGAAACCGATTGGTGGGGTGACATCCTCGGCCAGCTCCGTGACGACCTCGATGACGCTTTTGAGAGTGGCGAAGTCGATCTCGTCTCTGATGCGGGCCCGCTTCGCCGCAACCGGGAACGGGCTAATGAAATTACCCCGCCAGGCGTCGGGGATTGATTTTCCGAAGCCCGGGTCTATTCTTTGAGAGTGAAATTTCTCCTCTTTCTCGCCCTCACCCTGCCACTGCTCGGACAAGGAATGAGCAAAAGCCAGCAAGCAGTGGTGGCCTACGCCGACTCATGGTCCAGCTCTCACGCAAATCTCTACCTTTACCAAAAGGACGGATCCCAATGGGGCCAGGTCGAAGGTCCGGTTAAGGTCCGCCTGGGCCGTAACGGCCTGGTCTGGGGCGTCGGAATCCACAAGTCTCCCACTGGTGCCACCCTCAAAAAAGAAGGGGATGGCAAATCTCCCGCCGGAATCTTCTACATCGGGGGAGCCTGGGGAGACGCCCCGGTCATCAAAAAGCATCCCAAACTTCCGTATCGCAAAGTGACCCCCCGGGACCTCTGGATCGAGGACTCAAAGTCCGCCTACTATAATCAACACCTTGTCATCCCCCACGTCCCCAAAACAACGTGGGAAAAGGCCCAGCAGATGAAGCAGAACGACAAAGCCCATTCCCTCAAGCTCTTCATCGCGCACAACCCACCTCCCAAAGCCACCCCATACGCGGGCTCGGCCATCTTCTTCCACATTTGGAGGGGCGGCGGTTCCAAACCCACTGCCGGCTGCACCACCATGGCCGAAACCGATCTCAAGAAACTCGTGGCCCGGATCGATCCTGACAAAACACCGGTCTACATCCTTCTTCCGATCGCGGAATACAAAGCGATGCGCGGTCCCTGGAAGCTTCCCTGATCCAAGCTACCACCCGGATCGGCCCACTCCCGAGCCGGAGCTAAATGAACTACGACCCACACTCGAACCACCTCCGTGGCTCGAGGACGAACCGCCCCCAAAAGAGCGACCCCCGCCAAAACCCGACGAAGAACGACTCGAGGCCGGGTTCCCTCCCATCGAGCCAAATCCTTGGTGCCGCATCAGGGATTCCCTCGCCTCACGGGCTCTTCTCGCTCTCCGACGTTCTTCCGCCAGGGCTCTCGCCGATTCCTCCGCTTCTGCCGAGGCGATCGCCGACCGGGCTTCCGACTGGGCACGCCCCGCCCATTCCATCGCCTCTTGATAACTTCCATCCAGCATCACTCGATTGGCCCGATCAAGAGCATCTCCACCCGGTCGGCCATTGATCCTGACCCCGAATCGACCAGACCACCCCGCCGCCCGGCGAACTTCGCCTGCTCCCGATTGCAAAAAGCGAACCGCCTGCCGGGCCAGTTCGAGATCCCTTTGCAAACTCATCACCGCCTCACTGAAACCAAGGTGAATCGTCCTCAGACGCTCCTGCAACTGCCGCCAGTCGCCATGATCGCTCTTCAGCGTCAGAGCCGCCTCCTCCCACTCATTCTTGCGGGATTCAATCTGTCTTTGCGCGTCTGTGGTCGAACGACTATCGGGGATTCGATCCGTCTGCGCAGTTTCACAAAGACGCTCCGCACTCCCCAGAGCGACCTTCACTGTTTCCAACAATCGCGCGGCATTGGCATGCTCCTCGAGGTCATCGACAATCGCCTCCCTCATCGCTGGAATCCTCAGCTGAATCTCATCTAACAGCTGATCGGCAAGATAAGGGTCGATCCTTCCTTCGGCGGCCTTCACCAACTCCGAAACCTCTTGAAGAGCCACCCCCAGATTTCCCAAAGCAAGGACCGTGGCTTTCATGACACGACGATCCGGAATCAGTTGATCGAGGTCTTCTTTCTCCCGCTCCCGGCCCAGCAAAGCTTCGTGATTCGATGTTTCCAGTTCCGCCAAATCCGCGACCCGAGCTTTGACATCCTTGCTCAATCCTTCTCCAGCACCAGCCAGACTCCGCCCTTCTTCGATGAGCGACCAACACTCCAAGAGGCGCCCTCTGGTCAGGGAATTCTTGGCCCGGTCCAGACACTGGACGATCTTCACCAAAAATCCCTCCAACAAAATCGGAGCTCCGGCATACGAATCCTCTGAATCAGCACCCACTTCCACCAAAAGTGCCGAGGGAGCATAACGGGATCTCATCGCCTCGACTTGCTTCTTCGCTTTCTTCACCAGATCTTCAAGTTTCCCCCGCCTCTTCCAGAGCGCTTCGCTGGCCTCCGGATACTCCACGTGAGCTCGCTTCGATTCTTCGACAAAGCCCAGGACCCGTGAAAGCAAGGCCGCCACCTCATGCAAAAATCCCTCCGCCGAAACGGCCTCCCCTAAATCCAAAGCGGCCAGCGCTCCGTCAAATTGCAGTCGTGCCTCTTCAAGATAGGTCGAAGGATTGCAGCCATCTTCGGCCAAAATTTGATCGTCATTCAATCCCAAAGCCGAAGCCAATTCCCTCCGGGCTCTTGCCACCGCCGTTTTCGCTGACTTCATTGCCGGACCACTCTCCACATCGGCCCGCTCCGACACCCTCACCGAGGCCTTCACCCGCTCAACAAACCCCGCCAGTCCCCGCTCAAGATTGACGATTTCGTCCTCAACGGTCGTCTCGCTTCCTTGCGCCGCAATCCCATCACACCTCGCGCTGAGATCAGCCAACCTCCGGTCGATCCATACCGTGGCCCGCCCCCGTGCATCCAGCGACTTCTCCCCCTCTTCAAGAGCGCTCCAGTGTTCCCGTCGAAACCCGGAGATGAGATTCAGGAGCTGTCCTGCCTCTGAAACCATTCTTTCGCCCTCCCCAAGAGGGCCGTGAAGGGCACTCACCGGATCGGTCCGCCCCATCTCCGAACCCGCCACATGCGCCTCCTGCATCGCCGGAACCCAGGCTTCAAAGGTTGCCTCACACGCCAGCCAGCCATCGGTAGGCTCATGCCAGCCTTGCACAATCACTTTGATCGCAGACTCCAATTTCTCCCGCCGTGAAACAATCGTCGTCCAGGGATCATCGACCTCATTCAGATGATCCTCGGCCCGATTGAGGGCATCGATTGTCCGCCCCTTCCACTCGTCGAGGGGCATCGCAAATACTTCATCGCTTTTCTCACCCGGTCTCACCCGCTCATCCAGGTTGGGAACCTCCTGCCCCCCTGCCCTCACCTCGGCATCCAACAAATCGACCGCATCTTCATACCGTCCACCGCTCACGAGATTTCTTGATTTACCAAGAGCGCTCGCCGGATCCATCAACGAAACCGCTTCCTCGATAATCTTCTTTACGTTCGACGACAGCACAAAGGCTTCGTCAATCTTCTGCAATGCTTCCCGCGAGAGCTTCAAAGTCTCCCCGGTATATCCCCGCGCTTCCAGCTCATCCACCGGTCCCACCACGATCGCGGCCCGGTCCATCATCGCGAAAAGTCGATCCGACATCTCCTTCATCTCCGCGTCCCTCTTCTCCAACAACGTCTCGGCTTCCAGTTTAATGCGACGCCGACGACGATTCCCCAGAAAGCCCATCAACCCCAGAAACCCCACTCCGCTCGCCCCTGCCACTCCGACCATCTTTTGCCGCGAGAGAAGCTCTTCCTCACGCTTGAGAAATCTCGCGATCCCCACTTTCACCTGACTCATCTCAACGACATACTCTGGATCTCCATCCGTATACCTCTCTTCAACCCTCTCCATCAGCGCGTCCAAAAACAAAAGGTTTTTGCCTTGGAGCACATCGGATGAACTCAATCCATCAACCTCTCCTCTGAAATACATGACGCGATTCTCGTCACCCGAAAACCCCTCAAAACCCCGCTGCCAATCCTTCACCTTCGTCTCTAACAGCGAAAGCCCACCCAATTGCAGCATCGTATGCCCGTCCCGCTGATAGCCCTTCAGCCGTTCAAAATCGACCTGCCACTCATCCAAGGGAGAGATCGCAAACCGCCCCTTTCCCGGCTCTTCAAACTCCCCCCAAAATTCTAAAAATTCCTGTCCAGCCCCACTCATCAATTTCTGCACCTTCTCCATTTTCCCGGCCGCCTCTTCCAGACTCTTCTTCGCTCGCTCCTTCTCCGAAACAACCGCTTTTCGCAAACGATCATCAATCGACTGAATGGTATCCTTGGCGGCATCGATGACCCGCGCTCCGTTCCTCATCGCGGCAATGGCGGGACGATCCAGATTACCCTTCCACTGCCCGGAACCCAACCGATACCGCAGATAGGCCTGATCCCCGAAGTAGGAAAAATTACGATCCTTGAGGAAGAGAATAAAGAAAGCGCCATTTGCCAATCCCGTCTCCGGATCCTTTAGCCCCCCAAAGCCCGTGCTCGCGGGAAATCCTTTCCCCATGGCATGCTCGACCGCATCGATGCCACGATGCTCCTTGCCAAAGACATCCGTGTATTTCTCGCCCGCCGAGCTCTCCATCAAAAGGACGGTCCAATTGGAGGCATTTTCATCAATCCAACCCTCGAGTTCGGCGAGCTTGTCCGCTCCAAGGCCGAGCTCACCCACCGTGTAAAGGTGCTGATCGGCCTTCCAATTTTCTAAAATAGAAACCCCGGATGGCAGTTCGACCGCCGACGTCCCGGCCCTCGATTCCAGCGACAGAAAAAAGACCAGAAACCCGGCGACAAGAGTGATTGAATTGAAAAGACGACCCACGCCAAAGGTTCTACCCTTTGCAAAATCGCGGGGCAAGATTCACTTGGAGTCTTGATAAGACTTCACCACCAGATCACTCAAAAACTGATCGGGCTGGGAGACCGCTTCCCCGGACAGGACAAATTCGCCCTGTCCGGTATTCCTCTGAATGAGTTTGAGGCCAAATTGGTAATCCCGAAAAATCTCCCGGGACACCTGGAAAACACTCCGGGCCTGCTCGCCGGCCGTTTTCACGAGGAGGGCCACCGCATCATCATCAAGCTTCACGACAACCCCGTGCTTGTCCTTGAATTCGCGGACGAAGGCATCGACATCCTGCCGCGCCTTCTCCACCACCAATTCCAGACCCAGCTTGCGGTATTTTTTGAGATGCTCCTCGCGATGATCAATCAAGTCGGCGTCGACCGTCAGTTCGGTTACGGAAGTTCCTGGGAGTTCATATTTGAAATCGCGCAAGATTCGTTCACCCACCGTCATTAAGCCGCGCGCTCCCGTCTTCTCCCCCGCCGCCATTTCGGCCATCCGGGCGATCCCGTCATTTTTGAAATGAATATCGATTCCGTAGGCCTCGAATTCACGCTCGTATTGCTTGAGCAAACTTCCCTCGGAATATTTGAGAATGGCCTCCAAATCCGGAGCTTCAAGATGTTCGCAAACGACCCGGACCGGGATGCGCCCGATGAACTCCGCTTCAAATCCGAAGTCGATGTAGTCCTGCGTCGTAACAAGTTTGAAAAGCTCGTTGTCCATCGTGGGCTCCTTTTGCTCCGCCGAGAAGCCAATCTGGGATTCGCGGGACCGCTTTCGGACAATCTTTTCGAGACCGGTAAAAGCACCGCTCACGATGAAGAGAATGTGGCGGGTATTAATGGTGTCCTTCCCCTTCTTCCCGCTCTGCATGTCCATCATCGCCATCATCTGGCCCCGCATGTCCTGGGGATTCCTGATCGGGACTTCGGTCTCCTCCATGAGCTTGAGCAAGGTCGTCTGCACTCCGCGACCGCTGACATCGCGGCCAATCATGCCACCGCTCGAAGCCAGCTTATCGATCTCGTCGATGTAAATAATGCCATACTCCGCGAGCGAAACATCTCCGTTCGCCTTCTGGACCAGCTCACGGACCAAATCATCGACATCGCCGCCGACATAGCCGGTCTCCGAAAATTTGGTGGCGTCGGCCTTCACAAACGGCACTCCGATCATTTCGGCGATGTGCTTCACCAAATAGGTTTTACCCACCCCGGTCGGCCCCACCACCATGACATTCTGCTTCTGCAACTCGAAGCGCTCGCCTTCCTCATTCAGGGCCTTGAGCGTTTTCACATGGTTGTAGTGATCGCACACCGCAATCGCGAGGGCCTTCTTGGCCTCATCCTGCCGGATGACAAAGCGGTCCAGGTGGGCCTTGATGTCGCGGGGTAAAAGATCGAACTTAAAAATGTCGTCGACAAAAACATCCGCCACGTCTTCGGGTTCTTCGGGCACCTCACCGGTAAAGGCCGATGTATCCATTCCGGGAAACGAAAAATTCTTCCCCATCTTGCCAAACATTTCCTCGAGGGTTTTTTTCAATTCGTCAGGTCCAGGTGGCTTCGGGCCTTTGGTATCGTCGCTCATGTGGTCACTATCGACCCGCGCAAGATCGAGGCAAGGGAGTTTTTTCCAGGGATGATTCCATGAAAAATGCCGGGAGTTCCCCCCGGCAGCGGTGCCTCATCATTTGTAAAGATGGCTACTCCTTCATCGAGGTGAGATAGGCGATCAGGTCGTTGAATTGCTCCATCGAAAGGGTGCCGCCCAGACCAGCAGGCATCATCGAGATCCCCTGATGATCCCGCTTTTTGATTTCGCCTTCCTTGAGTTGGGTGAGAATGCCGGCAATGTTGCGAAGATCAACGACACCATCCTCCTCGCGGGTCACAAAACCATAATGGACCGTTTCGTCTTTCATCGTGACCACTTCGGTTTGGAATCCCTGGGCCACGACCGCATTGGGATCGAGAATTGATTCGATAAGGTAGTCCTTGGTGAACTTACTCCCGGCCGATCCGAGATAGGGCCCTTTCTGCTCTGCCTTCTGGTCGACGGCGTGGCAAGCGATGCATCCTTGCCGGGTGAAGAGCAACTTGCCCGAAGCGGGCTTCCCTTTCCCAACCATGGCGAGCCTCATCGCCTGGGCGGGCTTCAATTCCGCCACCTTCTTGCCGGAACTGGACTGCGCTTTCGCAATCGCCTCCTTGGCGTGCTTGGCCGCCTCAATGAGGGTGTCATTATCACTGTGAATGGCGTTCTCGATCTGCTGCTCGAAGCCCGGAAGCAAGAGATCCGCGAGCGCGAGGAAAAGCCCTTCTTCGCGGGGGTTCTTTTCCAGAGCAGCCAAGATCGGCGTCTTCTGATTCTCTTTGATGAGCGGGCTTTGTGAGAAGATCAGCAGAGTCCGCCACGCGACGCGACTTTCGGACTGACTTCCCTTGGCCGCAAGGTTGCGAAGCTCCCGGGTCGAGAGAATGAGAGCCGGTTGATTCATGAAGTCCGCAAGCTCGCGCTCCACTTCGGTCGCCTCGACACCTTGATCAATCCAGGTCCCAAGAATCTCAATCTGGTTCTTCACCGACTTCCCATCGGTGACCCGCCCGAGCGCACGATAGCCTGCCACCCGTTCGTCCCAGGGACGCTTGGCATCCTTGGCCGCCTCGGTGAGCATATTCATCTGATTTTGATCCAAATTCGGGGCCACCAGTGCCAGAGAGAAAGGATCCTGATCGCCGAGCTTCAACTCCGAGACGGGCAATCGATTGCGCCCCAGAATCGTGAGCATTTCTCCCTGTTCCTTTTTTGAGAGCTTCTCGAACACTTCTTCAAGAGCGGTCTTGATCCTTGCCGTCTCCTCCCAGGTCTCGGGAGCAAAATACGGTCCACGATCATCCGGACGGGTTCCCCACCACGCTTTGAGATCCCACTTTGCCTCGCGATGATAAAGACGAGCCAGCACTGCGATGAGACCCAGCCGCTCTTCGCCCCCGGCCTGCTCGAGCTTGGTCGCCACGCCTGAGATCACCTCGGGCCGGTGAAGCCGCATCAAGGCCAGGCGGGCCAGAAGTTTGTCGGAATGCGCCAAAAGGGCATTCTTGTCGGCAAGCGCCACGAGTGCTTGCACCGCGGTGTTTTCGATCCGGGGATCTTGGGACGCAGTCGCGGCCTTGATAATTTCAGCCGAGGCATCCTTCCCGGGATTCTCGAGACGCATCAGCGCGATCACCGCCTGTAGTTGCGTTCGCGGCTGATCGGATTCAAGAGCCGAGGTGATCAGGTCCACCGAAGACTTGGACAACCCACCCCCGAGGTCACCCACCGCCCGAATGACATATTGGTGAACCTCCGGAAAGGCGGTCCATGGGCTCAAATAGCTCTTCACCAGGTCATCCGCCTTGGTTCCCTCCAATTGGGCCAAGGTGAAAATCGCAGCAACCCGCGACTCAATGCGCAGCGATTGATCGCCAATGAGAGCCATCAAACCGGACGCCGCACCGCCGCCACCTCGCACCAAAATTTCACGCTGGACCTCCAGACGACGCACCGCCGATGCGCTCTTCAATTGTGTCATGAGTCCATCGAGAGTCATCTTCGTCAGGTCAGGGAATGGCTCGCCCTTCAGTCCCTTCTTGGTGAGTTTCTGCACCATTCCCACCTTCTTGCCTTTTCCGGCAAATTTGAAACGACCATCGCGCCAGTCACAAACGTAGAGATTCGAAGATCCATCGACGTCGATATCGACCGCCCGTGTCAGGTCCATGAAAACACTTTCCTTCAAAGAAAAACCGGCCCCCTTGCGAGTCACGTCATCCTGATAAATTTTACCCGTGGTCCAATCACAGGTGAGGAGAAGTTCTTCGTGTCCCGGCTCGGCGAGATAAAGGGCTCCCGTTCCGCTGCCACCCCCGAGATCGAGCATCGGCTTGACCGCTTCATCGGCGAAATTCTTGTAAAGGCGGGGATAACCGTGCTCCGAACCATTTGTGAGGTGGTGGACCCGGATGTTCCATCCTTTGCCGTCGTTGGTATTGTCCCGTGTAAAAATGTCGAGCGTCGGGCTGATCGCGAGATCACAAATGTTCCGGGTGTGATACGAATAGACCTCGAGGTCGGTCCCGTCGGGCCGCACCCGGGCCACGCCACCGCCATGCAAAGTCACCACCTTACCGTCGCTTCCCTTGGTCGCCTCCATTCCAAAGTCCCCCACCGCAATGTAAAGCCAGCCATCGATTCCCATGCGGCATCCATTGGTGGTGTGGTCCGACCCCCGGGGGTGCCGAAGTCCAAAACCAATGTTTTCGAGGAGAACCTTGTGTTCATCCGAAACGCCATCGCCATCGGTGTCCTTGAAGGAACTGAGAAACGGGGGATGAATCAGGTAAAGAGTATCCCGGACAAAGTGCCCGCCACGGGGACTGTCGACATCGGGCACGAAGTCCGTGAATTTGTCGGCCTTGCCATCACCATTGGTATCCCGGCAGGCCACGATCTTCCCCATCTTCTTCTCCTTGCCCAGCGAGCCATTTTTATCCACCGAGACGTAGACCGTGCCATCGGCGGCGGCGGTCAGGGCGGTGGGATAGTCGATATCGAAGGGCTCGGCCCAGTTCGAAAGTTCGTAACCATCGGGAAGGGCCAACGCGGGAGACGAGAGAAGAAGGGCTACCAAGTGTCGTTTCATGTCAGAAGAGAGGATATCGTAACGGGAACTTCCGATTGTCCCTTTCAATGTGAAGGAATCAACGCAATCTAGCGGCATGCGAAAAGCTTTTCTTCTTGGAGCTGGATTGGGAACCCGTTTGCGGCCTCTCACCGACACCCTGCCCAAGCCGCTTATTCCTTTTCAAAATCGCCCCCTCATCACCCACGTGATGGATCACTGCCTCGAGGCCGGAATCACCGACTTCGCCATCAATACCCACCACCTCCCCGAAGCCTGGGAGGCCACCTTTCCCGAAAAAAACTATCGCGGGGCCAGCCTCACCTTTTTCCACGAACCGGTCCTCCTCGAAACGGGAGGCGGAATCAAGAATATCGCCCGCTGGATCAACAACGACCCCATCCTCGTCTACAATGGCGACGTTGTCACGAACCTCCCCATCGACCGGCTCATCACCCGTCACATGGCCTCCAACAACACCGCCACCCTCGCCATTCAGGACCACGGACCCGCCCTTCACCTCGCCACCGATGGCAGCCAGGTCACCGACATTCGTGAGATGGTCAACGGCCAATCCGGAACCCATCAATTCACCGGCATCTACACCATCGACCCGGAAATCCTCGACCTCATTCCCGCCGACAAAAAAATCTCCATCATCCCCGCTTTTCTCGAATTGATCCGAAGAAAGGAACTGGGCGCCTATCTCGTCAAAGGGGAACCCCGCTGGCTGGATCTCGGAACCCGCGAAACCTACCTCGCCGCCCACGCCGACTCCCCGGCCCAGATTTCTCCTTACGCCACCATCGACCCCGGCGCCGTGATCGAAAACTCCTGGATCGCCGCAGATTGCCAAATCGAAGCCGGAGCCGTCGTGAAAAACTCCCTTCTCTGGCCCCAAACCAAGGTTTTACGGGATGCGGAATTGACAAACTGTATCGTTCACACCAATTCCCCCGCGTCAGGCGTCCACCACGATGCCGATCTCTAACCCTGTTCCCGCATTCGACCAATGCCCGCCGATACCCTCCTCACCGCCGTCCGAGCGCACCTTCACCTCTCCCCGACTCATCGGGTTCTCATGGAACCCATCCAGAAGGGAGCCTCCGGACGCACCATCATTCGCATCAGACCCGACGACCACCCCAGCTTCATCGGCGTGCACTACACCCTCGAACGATCCGACAACGCCAACTTCCTCCCGGTCGCCGAATTCCTCAGCGAAGCCGGACTCAATATCCCCGGCGTCCTCTACGACAACGTCCGCCGCCACGTCGCCCTCATCGAAGACCTCGGCGACAACGACCTCCTCAGCCTCAAGGACGCCCCTTTCGAAGAGCGTGAGCCCTATTACCGCTCCGCTTTCGAACAGCTCGACAAACTGTTCTACACCCGCCCTCCCAAGGACTTCGAACTCCAGCCCGTTTTCGACGAACCCCTCTACCGCTGGGAACAGGAATATTTTTTCGAATACTTCATCGAGACCCACCTCGGCAAGGATGCTTCCGCACTCCGCGAAGATCCCCTCCTCCTTGGCTTGGCGAAACGTCTCGGTGCCACCGCACCCCACATGGTTCATCGCGACTTCCAGTCCCAAAACCTGATGCTGCACAATGACAAGGCCTTCATCATCGACTTCCAGGGCCTCCGCATGGGCCGCCAGGAATACGATCTCGCTTCCCTCCTTTACGATCCCTACATGAACCACTCCGTCGAGGACCGCCGCAAGCTCCTCGACCTCTGGGAGGAGGTGGCCGAAGAGGAACCCATCGAGCCTCTTCTCAAGGACTGCGCCGCCCAACGACTCATGCAGGTCCTCGGAGCCTTTGCCAACATCGGCCACAACCAGGATAACGAGTGGTATCTCGCGCACATCCCCGCCGCCGTCGCCTTCCTCAAGGAGGTCATCGACGAAACCCCGCTCGAAGACTCCCTCGGACCCTTCCTCGACTAGCAGTCGCGAAACCGCTAGCGTCCCCGCAGCAATGCAAACCCTGCGGCAAACCCTCCAGATCTTCCTTCCCCTCGTGGTTGGGATTGGACTGCTCGTTGGCCTCCCCAAGATACCGGAGCTCGTGGAATTCGAGCACGCCCTCTTTTGGTTCCCCAGCAACTTCGAGGGACAACTTCTCTACGAAGAGCCGGGAAAAAAGGAAGACTTCGAAATCAAGGTCTTCCAGCAAACTTTGACCACAGCGGTCGGAACGGACACCACTTTTCAGATCGACGCCGAAACTGAAGAAATTCTAGGCACCTCGCCCCTTCAACCCGCCAACTGGGCCTACCTCCTCAGCCAACTTAAGCCGGAACGGACCAACCTACTCGTCATCACCAACGAACTTTCCTGGGCAGACGCAGAGGAAATCCCCATCCGGGCTCTCCAACACCAACTCTCTCGCTTTCCCGCTTCGGTCATTGGCCTCGCGTGCGAAAAGACCGGTGACCAAGCCCCCATCCCCGCCTACCTCCAGCCTTCCATCATCTCCCAATTCAACGGCTACCCGCCGGGCCTCCAGGAAATTGACAAGGTAACCACTCCTCCGTCAGTCCAGCCAACCTACTTTGGAATCTCCTCCATCAGGGGACTCAAAATTAAGCAAGGTTCAAGCAGCATCAAGGTTCCCCTTCTCGTGAAATGGGACGATCAAATCCTTCCATCGGTGGAACTTTCAAGTCTCCTCGCCAGATTCAAAATCAGGCCCTCCCAAATCATCATCGACCCAAAGGGCTTCGTCCGGCTCAACAAAGAAGGACCCATCTTTTTTCAAATCGACGAGCAAGGTTTCACCGAAGTTCACAGCACTGGAAACCTGCTCGCTTCGGCTTCAAAAATTCTGACAACGTCCCAGGTTTTGGGCGGCCCCTCAATGATGATCACCAGTCAAAATGCCCCTGTTCGACTGAAACATCTCGCCGGAACCTGCAACGAACTGACAAAGATTCGCCAAACCCTCGCCTTCACCTTGCAACGATGGCCCCTCATCATCGAAGCCTCCTTCCTCATCCTCCTCGTCCTTTCCTTCACCACCCACCGCCTCTGGCCCGCCCTCCTTCTCATCATCATTGGCTACCTCGTCTCCTTCCTTTTTTATAAGTGGCTCATCCTCAGCCCGGTCATTGCCCTTCTCCTCGCATACTTCATTTTCTTCAGACGAAAACCCTCGCCCCCTCCCGGGATCATCACAGAAGGAAGGACGGAGAAAGAAGAGTGGACAGCGAAAGCAACGATCACCCCCAAGCCTGCCCCAAAACCCTCGATCATCGTCGCCAGAGCGCCCATCATGGAAATCGTCGAGGCACCAAAAAGGAAGCCCAGGAGTCAAAAAAAATCAGAGACTTCACCCAAAAAAAGGACCCACCAAAAGCCCGGTAAAAAACGGCGAAGGTAAATCGTCGCTTTCCTCTTCCCCCATCCCGATGAAGGAGCTAAATCTTTGCCATGCGCGAAGATGTGAAGGACCTCCTCAGCCTCCAGGAAACCGATCAAACGATCAAAAGCCTCAAAGCTGACATCATCAGAATCCCCCAACTTCAGGAGGCCGCCAAAGAGCGACTCGCCAACGACACCGCCACCCTCGCCGCCGCCAAGCTCGCTTATCAAGAAAACGAGGTCGCCATTAAAAACGTCGAACTCGACAGCGGTACCCGGCGCAACAGCATCGAACGCCTGAAAACGCAGCAGTTCGAAACCAAAAAAAACGAGGAATACACCAAGCTCGGGGAGGAAGTCATTCGCTACACCGCCCAGGTCGATGAACTCGAAACCCGCGAATTGGAACTCCTGGAACTGGCCGACGGACATCGCGCCAACATCGAATCCGCGAAAGCCGCCCTCGCCAAAACCCAGACCTTCGTCGACGAAGAAATTGCCGAACTCGAGACCCGCCTCAATGAGCGAAAGCAGGAACTCACCGAAGCCGAGGCCCTCCGCACCGGAAAAACCGGTGCCATCGACGAAGATCTCCTCGCCACCTACGTCCGCCTTTTCGACAAACGCAAGGGCGACGCGGTGATGCATGTCACGGGCGACAAAAGCTGTACCTCCTGCCACATCCAGGTCACCCCGGCCACCTACGCCGCCGCCCAGTCCGGTGCCGAGATCGCCCACTGCGACAACTGCGGCGCCATCCTTTTTTCAAGCTAGCGCCCATCCATTCCAATTCCGCCCTCCAAACACACCGGGTTATGATCAAGGTCCCCTCGATCAAGCCTTCAACCGGACCTTCGTCCCGGCTCAATTGTCCTTTGGCTCCCGAAGCTCCTCTCGAACCCGCACAACGCTTCTTGCTGCAGAAGGCCTACCATTTTCAAGGGCGGTGCTCACACGCACCCGATCATCCGGGGGGGCTTTCGCTAACAGCGAAGGGACCCCACCGGCGCAGAGTCCGGGGACTTCGACCAACGTGTGCGCCGTAGCCTTGGCGAAGGAGTAAGCCCCGCCTGGCAGCCCCGAGAAATCCTCCCCGGCGATGGCAGGGTCCTGGCTCTTATTTCAAGCAGATCGCCCGGCCCACCATTCGCCCGCAGTCCGGTCATATTACCGTCTCTTGTTAAAACGCGCCACCTCACGGGCCGCTTCGCGCAGCTCGGTCTTCTTCTTAAGATCCTGACGCTGGTCGGCGTGCCCCTTGCCTTTACCCAGGCCCAACTGCACCTTTACGCGTCGTCCCTTGAAGTAAAGCTTCAGGCAGATCAGCGTAAATCCCTTTTGCAAGGTCGCCTGGGACAGCTTGAGAATCTCGTTCTTATGAAGGAGCAGCTTGCGGGGACGCTTGGCCTCGTGCTGAAAATACGTCCCGGCGGTCTGCCAGGGCTGAATATCACATCCATAAAGCCAAGCCTCATTGCGCTCAATCCGGGCAAATGAGTCGCTGATGTTAATTTTCCCCTCGCGGATCGATTTCACCTCCGTCCCCCGAAGGACGAGGCCCGCCTCGTAGGTCTCCGAAATGTGAAAATCACGCCGAGCGCGCTTGTTGGTAGCAACTTCTTCAGACATCGCATGACGTAGGGGTAATCTGCCGCCTCAAGAAGGGAGCAAACTTCAAGCCTTGGGCTCGCGCAACTTGATCTTTCCCTCAATGATCTCGGTGAGCGCAATATCGGCAAATCCCATACTGGGAAGAGCATTGATCAATGGGGAACGGCCCTGATTGAGCTGTGCCACGCGCTTGGACACAAGATTGATGAGGACAAGGGGATCGGGAACAATTTCAGCAGCCTTTTCGACAAGATCGTTTTTCATAGGGATCGCACTAGAACGGGGAGGTGGAGCTGGCGCTTCAAAGGGAACGATATTATCAGCATCCATGACTCCGGTAAATTATTGGACGAAAGGTCGCCCGCGAGCGGAGTGGAAAACCACAAAACCACCCCGTTGGCAAGACCAATCTTTCTTGTTGCGAATTTTAAAACTCCACGCCCACCCGAACACCAAATATTTGAGGGTCGCCCGGGGAGCCCGCTGCGATCTGATTGTTTAGGAAGGTGTAGTATTCCTCGTCGAAAAGATTGCGGGCAAATACGACCGCACTCCAGTTCTCAGCTTCGTAGCCAACCTGGGCATCCCACACCTGGTAGGAACTCTGCTTGAAGTCGGAATTGTTGACTTCGTCGTAGTAAGTCGCCCCCACCGCCCGGACCGCAGTCTGGGCGAAGAATCCGCTCGCGAAGTCATATCGCAGGCCAAGGCTGGCGGTGAACTCCGGAAGGAAAGGAACTTCGTTTCCGGAGAGATCCCCCCCACCCGGGCCGGTGTGATCGTCGAACTCGATTTGGCTCACTCCGGCCGTCGCCTCCACTGTCAATTGATCGGCTGGCTTCCAAATCAGCTCGCCCTCAAGCCCGAGAGCATCAACACGGTCGGCGTTTACGATCACGAAGTCAGTGAAACCCGTGCTGCGGTTGAGCTGGTAGTCGTCGATTTGCTTATAGTAGCCACGAAGCTCCAAGCCAACGGACTGCTCATCATTCTGGTAACGAACGCCCACTTCGGTTTCCCAGGACTGCTCTTCATCAAAAGCGGTCGTGGTAGGATCATCACTGTATCCCGTAAAACCTTCAGGCTTGAAGGCCAGCGAGGAACGGGCAAAGAGAGAAACCTGGTCGTTGATGGCATAGCCCGCACCCATGCTGGGCGAGAAATACCAACCTTCGCTCTCTCCTCTGAACTGAGGAGGAAGCGGGAAGGCTGATGGGAAAGGAAATCCTGCTCCGGACTTGCCGCGGCTGATCGCGGTATCGACATACTCCAAACGCCCGCCCACATTGAAAGTGAGTGCCGGTGAGCTGTCCCACTCGACATGCCCGTAGAGAGCCGCGCTCTCCTCAACCACCGAGAAAGTCGTGAACTGATTCTCAAAACTCGTGGGACCCGTTCCGAAGAAGCGGTTTGCGAGACCATCGTTGTCCTTGCGAAGGAAAGCCAATCCGCTCGTCCAGCGCACATCCCGGGTCTGGTCGGACTCGAGACGGAATTCCTGACTCCAAAGCTGCTGCTCGTGGGCAATTGAGGACGTCGTCGCGGCGAGCGGCGAGAGATCAAGATCAACGGTATTGGGCCCCAACTGCCACTTCTGATAGGCCGTGATCGACTTCAAGGTTCCCCAGCCAAAATCCTGGTCGATATGGAGGGAAAGCTGGTAGCGATCCACTTCGGTCTCACCTTCCAAATCACTGGCCACCCGGAATGGGTCCTGGGCACGCAGACCATCCACAAAGGGCCCAAATTGGCTCGCCACTCCCGGAATGGCGCTCAAACGCTGGCTGCCGTCACGGGTCGTCTCGACCATCGCGCGGAAGCGAACCTGCATGTCTCCACTGGGGTTGTAGTAAAGACTACCAAGAGCACCGAACATTTCGCGGGTGTCATCGTATCCTCCCACCGCGGGATTCACGTTCTCGATGTATCCATTGCGCTTCTTGTAATAACTCTGCACCGCATAGGACCAGCGGTCATTGATCGCGCCCGTAGCCTTGAGTCTAAGATTCAGTAGATCGTAGCTCCCGTACTCAGCGCTCAGCTTGAACTGACGCTCCTTGGTCGGGCCGGCCGTGCGCATCTCCATCATGCCCCCGGGAGCATTCCGACCAAAGCGACTGCCCTGCGGACCGCGATGGAGGGTGAAGGAATCAAGGTCGAAAAACTCGGTCGAATACCCAAAAACATCCCCATAAGGAACATCGTCCACCACCATCCCAACACCAGCCGGGCCAAAGAAAAGGGTGTTTCCCGTGCCACGAACGGCGAGAATATCACCATAGCCTGCCGAATCGGAAGCAATCGACGCCAACCCGGGCACGAATCCGAGGAGTTCATTCACCCGCTCGGCTTGAATCTGATCCACATTCACGTTACCTTCCGCCGCTTCCCCAACCTCCCGCTTGCCGGTCACCACCAGGGGATCCAGAACATCCTGGGCCATCAAAGGAGAGGCGAACAACAAAGCGCTTAAGCAAAATCCAATTTGTTTCATAGAGGCAGTAGATTTGACTCCCGGATTCCTCCCGTCAACCACGAAGACGATGATGGATTGACCCCTGCTCTCAAGTAGCGAACATTCCCTCTCAGTCATGTCATCCCGTCGTATTTTCCTCACCATTCCCCTCTTCACCCTTCTCTCCTCTTGCGGTGAGCGGGAACTCTATCCTGTCCTCACGAAAATCGAGGAACCCCAAGCAAGTTCCTCGTCAACCACGCCTGACGAGGCCAGCGTCCCCGCTCCGGATGAAGCGCCCGCACCTGCCCCCGTCGCGCCGGCTGACGAAGAACCTGCCCCTCAGGACGAAGAACCCCTGGGGCCCAACACACCCGACGGCACCGTCACCCTCGTCCCCGGCGACCGTCCCGACCCCGCCACCTCGTTCATCCCGGTCACCAAAAAAATCTTCGCGCTGATCAAAGAAGCTCCCCAGCTCGAAATGAAGCCCTATACCGAGACCGTCCCCCGGGCTGAGAACGCCACCTTCGCTCTCGTCCCCGTTCCCGGCGGGCAATTCACCCTCGGCTCCCCCGATTCCGAAGAAGGTCGCAGCCCCGATGAAGGCCCCCTTCGCACCGTGAAGATCGAACCGTTCTGGATGGCCACCACCGAAACCACCTGGGGCCTCTACCGCCACTTCATGGAAAACGGCCAAAGCCGGAACAAGGATGGCTCCCTCAACCAAGACGGCAACATCATGAGCGCCGAACCCCCCTTCGCCGGAACCAACGAACTCCTCGATGCCATCTCCCAACCCACCCCTCCCTACATTCCCATGCATTTCGAAATGGGCGACAGTGCCGGGTATGACGGAGCCTACCCCGCTATTTCCATGACCCAGCACGCCGCCTCGAAATTCTGCGAATGGCTCACCGCCCAAACCGGTCACTACTACCGCCTTCCCACCGAAGCCGAGTGGGAATACGCCTGCCGCGCCGGCACCACCACCGCCTACTCCTTTGGCGACGACCCCTCACAACTCGAGGACTACGCCTGGTATGTTGACAACTCCGACTTCAGCTACCACCCCGTCGCCAAGAAAAAGCCCAACCCCTGGGGACTCTTCGACATGCACGGCAACGTCCGCGAGTGGACTCTCGACGCCTACCTTCCCAACTACCAAAAACACCCCGACAAGGCCCTCAATCCCCTCGCCCTCTCCCCCGAGCGATACCCCCGCGTCACCCGCGGCGGCGACTGGGATTCCGACCCCGAAGACCTCCGCTCCGCCGCCCGGCTCCCCTCCAGCAAGAGCTGGAAATTCACCGACCCACAACGGCCAAGATCGATCTGGTATCACACCGACATTCCCAAGCTCGGCTTCCGCGTCATCCGCCCCGCCAAAAAACCCACCCTCGAGGAAATACACCTCCTCTGGAACACCGGCCCCGGCACCCGGGACGACTAGCCCCCCGGGTGAAGCAGACGATACTGAATTGCCTCCACTCCAAGCGCTCCCGCTGTCCCCAGAATCATCTCTTCGCTCGCCGTCCGCGGCACCTGCCCCGCCGGCTTGGTCAAGCCACGGATAATACGACCGTAACTCGAGGCACCCGCGATATGCCTGAGAAGCTTGATCGAAATGTGCGCCGCATCAAGCGATGGAAACACCAGAACGTCCGCACGTGGCTTGACCGCCGTCCCAGGCAGCTTGATTTCAGCAGCCGAGGGATCGAGCGCCACATCTGCCTGAATCTCGCCATCGATATCGCAGTCATCAATCGCGACTTTTTCGCGCGCCAAAGCTGCCGCCGCCTGCATCCGCAGCGCCGCATCAGTGGGCGAAGATCCGTGGTTGGAGTGACTCAGCATTGCCACCCGGACCCGGCGTCCCAAATGGTGATGGGCCAGCATTCCGGTCTCCGCCGCAATACTCCCGAGATCCTCAACCGTGGGATCAGGGATCAATCCGGTATCCGCACAGAAAAGAACCCCGCTCTCGCCAAAGTTGGGCAACGTCTCCGAGGTCAACACCGTGACCGCAAAAACACGCGGCACCTTGAAGTCCGGCTTGATCAGATGGAGCAGCGGACGAAACACCCCGGCAGGTGCCATTTGGTTTCCACCCAGACAGGCATCGGCCTGGCCATACTGCACCATCATCGCGGCAAAGTAATGCGGCTTGGCAATCACCTCTTCGACATCCACTCCCGTAAGCCCGCGATATCGCTCAATGCGGTCCAGTCGCTTGCAGAATAACTCGAAGTCCGACGACCTCACCGGATCAATCACTCGCACGAACTGCATCGAAACCTTCAACGCAACCGCCATCGCAAAAATTTTCTCCCGGTCGCCCAACAGAATGGGTACGCCCATCTCGAGCTCCACCATCCTCGCCGCCACCCGCAAAATCCGGGGATCCTCACCCTCCGGAAAAACAATCCGCTTGGGATGCCTCTTCAGTTGCTCAAAAAGAGGACGGGTGAAGGAATTCGGCTCGGAAAAGACGCTCGCTTGGTCAGACATGATAACTGGGGGCATTGCGCCCGGGTGGGAAAGCTAGTATGGCTCAACCCGCCCGTAAACGCCAAAGCACCCATGCCCGCAGATTACCACACCCACACCCCACTTTGCCTTCATGCCGAAGGCGACCCCGGGGCCTACCTCGACCAGGCCATCGCTGCAGGACTCACCGAATATGGGATCTCCGATCACGCCCCGCAAAGCCCCGAGCCCTTCGACGACTGGCGCATGCTCGAAAGCGACCTCCCCACCTACTTCGACTGGATCGCCCGCGCCCGCACCCACGCCGCCGGACGCCTCCCCGTCCGCGCCGGACTCGAATGCGACTGGCTTCCCAACTGCCACGACTGGATTCACCACCTCGATCAAGCCTACGACTGGGACTACCTCATCGGCTCCATCCACTACCTCGGCGACCAATGGGACTTCGATAACCCAAAATGGCTCGGCCGCTGGGCCGAAACCGACGTCGCCCAGGTCTGGACCGCCTACTGGGAAGAATACGCCCGCATGGCCCGCTCCGGCCTCTTCGACTTCCTGGGCCATCCCGATCTCATCAAAAAATTCGCCTACACCCCCGCCGGCGACCTCCGTCGCTTCTACGACCCCGTCATCGAAGCCATCCTCGAAGGCAAATCCGCCATCGAACTCAACACCGCCGGCTTCCACAAACCCTGCGCCGAACAATACCCCTCCGCCGAGTTCCTCCAACTCGCCTGCCAGGCCGGCATCCCCATCACCCTCTCCTCCGACGCCCACGCCCCCGGAGAAGTCGCCCGCGACTTCGACAAAGGCCTCACCCTCCTCAAAAACGCCGGATACACCCACCTCTCCCTCTTCGAAAAACGCACCCGTTCCGACACTCCTCTGGCAACAGATGAGAGCAATAAAGAGATAACCCCCATGATTCACCAAGAGTCCCGAAGGGATGCAGGCCTTTAGCCCAATGCCTTTAAGGGTTCGTGATCGTGATTGTTTTTTTGAGGATCCTCGAGGTGGGATTTTTCGTTTTCGGCCAGTTCTTCACTGGTTGCCTCAGGGTTCTCGGACAGCTTCTTCCCGGTCGTTTT
>Ga0209390_10003103_pt1 | contig 27529 bp, 17 predicted proteins | sample BON01_FD_187212 | JGI IMG/M metagenome (GOLD analysis project Ga0209390, IMG submission 187212) | Freshwater microbial communities from Lake Bonney liftoff mats and glacier meltwater in Antarctica - BON-01 (SPAdes) (version 2) | ecosystem: Environmental > Aquatic > Freshwater > Ice > Glacier...
TAGTATATGGCACTACAAAGCTGCTATCTTTTTTAGAACGGCTTACTCTTGAGGTTTTTTGATTGTAATAACTCTAAATTTTATGATTTTTGTGTCATTTTAACGAATTTCGTACCAACTTGGGTTGAGGAGATTTGAACTTAATCAGTATTTTCTCTTTGCGCCGCGTGGGTTGATACGCATTTTCAACACGATTATTTAATCCCTTATGAGAACGATGATCAGTCTGGGGACACATATGACGTATTGGTTTTATATAGCTCCTTAGTTTATCAGTAACGATAACTCTTGGCACAAGATAGTTGCCAAGTAATCTTATTAAAAAGCGAATTGCTGATTTTTTACTACGACGCTTTTGTAACAATACTTCTAGCTCATAACCATCTGAATCGATAGCCCTCCAAAGAATAAATACTTCGCCGTTGATTTTGACATTCATCTGGCTTTGCCACCCTTCGGTCCCATCTAAATGCCATTTATCCTTAGGCTTCCGCTCTCTTTTTCTAATGACCTACTGAAAGCTAGAAGCAAATTTATAACACCAAGCGCGTATCGTTTCATGACTTAAGAAAATTCCTCGATACTCCATTTGCTCCTGGATATCACGGTAGCTATTATTGAATCTATGATATAACCAAACAACATTTTACTCTCACTTAACTTGACGATGCCGTTTTTATCCCTAATTTGCGTTGATCAAGTTAAAGGTTTTAGCTTTATATTTATTCTCTAAGCAGTTCGTTGATACTAGTTTTTGCGCGTGTTTTTTCATCCACCTGTTTAATAATTACAGCGCAATATAGGCTAGGCAATCCTGGTTTTTCGGCGGGCAAGCTACCTGGTACTACAACAGAATATGCCGGTATTTTGCCGTAAATTATTTTACCGGTATCGCGTTCAATTATTTTAGTCGAAGCGCCAATAAATACCCCCATACTGATAACCGATCCTTCTTCCACTAGTACGCCTTCTACTATTTCTGAGCGTGCCCCAATAAAACAATTATCTTCAACAATTACTGGCGCGGCTTGTAATGGTTCTAACACACCGCCAATCCCTGCGCCACCAGATATATGACAGTTTTTACCAATATGCGCGCCAGAGCCAATAGTTGCCCATGCATCGATCAAGGTTCCATCGCCAACATGAGCTCCAATATTAATAAAAGATGGCATTACTACAACATTTTTACCAAGATATGCGCCCTGGCGAACGAAGGCTCCTGGTACCATTCGGATTCCAGATTGTTTTAATTTTTCTTGGTCATTATGGCTGAATTTGAGGTTTATTTTATCATACCACTGCATGCAGCTACCATCATAAATTTGCATTTCAGAAGTCTTGAAACTAAGCAAGATGGCCTTTTTAACCCACTCATTTATTTGCCAATACTCATTTATTTTTTCGCAGACAGAAATATTGCCATCACCCATTTCTATGATGATCTGATTTATTAATTGTTTAGCTTGTTTAAACTGCTTTGAATCTTTAGTGAGGGAGTCTTTAATTTGCCAAAATTCTTCAATTGCTGTAATATAATTTTTCATAATATTAATTTGTGTATAAATGAGTTGAATATAGTCGTAAATAGCTATATTTTTATCAATGTAGAATAAGAGAATTTAGGATAATAATCAATAATGTATATTGCTTGCCCAGAATGTGACACAAAATTTGTAGTTACTCCAGAACAAATTGGAAAGCACGGAAGAAAAGTGAAATGCTCAAAATGTTCTCATGTTTGGCATCAGAAGCTAGAGGATAATATACGCATTGAGCCTGTGTTAACAGTACCAGAGGCAGTTATTCCACTTGGCAATGGCATAAATTTGCCAGCATTATTGCCTGTAAAAATACCACCTTATTTATTTGTAATGCCTGTATTGATGATTGGATTAATTATCTTTATGCTTGCTATGTTATTTCCAAACAAACTTGGTGCTGACTCATTGCTTAATAGCAACGAGGTAAGTATTAAAAGTATGCAGATTGTAAATGAAAAAGATATTGATAAAATTACCGTGAATTATAAAGTGCATAATTCTTCTTTCAAAGATGTGAAAATGCCGCTTGTAAGAATCAGGCTTTTTGATAAAAATAATCGGGTATTAAAGTCACGTATTGATGATCGTACAAATATTGAGATGTCACCAGATCAAGTTATTCAGGTAAAAATGGAATTCGTTCCTGCTCCACCATCAGTAGATAGCATAGATATCATGATTGGTAATAAAATAGATTTTTTACTGCGATAATTTCATTTTATTGTGTCTGAAAAAATAGTGCAGTAAATAAAATCAACGAAAGTAACAAAAAATTTTTGTATTAATTAGTAGTTAATGCAGAAATTTTATACTCTTATATATATGTTATATTAAGAGTTATGGTTGTTGTTATGTCTAAAAAAGAAACATCTCCTCTGCAGATAAGTGAGGCGCAAGTTTTATCCTCATTATTAAAATCACAGCAGAGTATATTAGAAAAGCAAGAAGATGCCCATCAGCAGTTAGATAAAATACAACTCAACTATAAAAAATCCTCAGCTAAAGTAAGGCAATTGCAATCAGCTCAAAGCGGGCATGAAGAATTAGCAGAAACATTAGAGCTATCTAAGCAAGAATTAAATGAAAGTTTTGATAAGTTACAAGCAGCAAAACAAAAACTAAGTGAATTTCAACAAAAACCAGAGAAATTACGTCAACAGGCAATTAATGATTTGTTGCAAGAAAAAAGACAAGACATAAGTGGTGCATCTGAACAAGGTGATAAACTTATGCAAGAATATAGCAAACTACGATCTCAGAAGAGTCAATTAGCTAGTATACGACATGCATTAAGGCCAGAAAGTGAACTTACTAAGAATGAGGAGGCCATTGAGATATCGCAAGGCTTGATTGTAGAAGCAAAAGCGGAAATTGAAAAATCAGAAGCGGCATTAATTTCGTTATCAACTCAACGAGAAGAAGCTAGTAATACGCAAATTGCTATACAGATTATAAAACACTGCGATCAAAATGTATTGTCTATAGTTGAAAAACATTTAAAAGGAGAAGAGCTATCTGAGCAAGAATCAGGAGCTATACAGTCCATGTTTTCAGACGAAGCTAGTTCTTCAGTACCACATGCTAAGGAGAAAGTAACTAGTTTAGATACTACATTAACTAGCAAGATATTTGAGCAACAATTATTAAAAGTTATACAAGACGTTCAGGCACAACCAGAAGGACAAAGACCAGAGTTTTTATCGCGCTTATTAAGTGAGGCACAAGAATTAGAGCAGGATGCTCAAAAGCGTCAGATAAACGCATTGAAAGAAATTGAACAGAATGAATCTAGTATAGAATTAGAATCGTCGAAGATAGTTAGATGTAAAAGTGATATTGTACTTGCTATTAGTGATATTGGCTTCACAGCAGAAGAATTTAGAAATTTACGTAGTACAGTAGAAGGAGAAGATTTAAGAAAATTACAGTTGGAAGCGGTAAGCCTTAATGCGGTTCTAGGAATGAATGATGAGCAATTTGAAATTGCTCGAGAACTTATTAATACTGCTGAAGAACTGACTGAACAAGAAAGACAAATATTGGATTTTGTTGCATTAGTTCAAGATGAAAGCGAGATAAATGAAAAATTAGAGGAATTGTTGCAAGCGAATATCGCAGAGCAATCTAAATTAATCGAAAGAGGGGTGGAGCCAGTTGAAGCAACAATAAGTGAACAAATTGCTACTAATAAGTTTAATCTTAGTAAGCTAGATGAAACTTATCTAGAATATTCTAAAGAATTAGATCAGTTATCAGCAAGGGATAAAGGGTCATTTGAAGAAGCTCTTTCCCAAGATCAATTAAGCGCATTAGAAAAGGAAAAATCAATATTAAAGAAAGCGCAACAAGAGGCCACTAGTGAATATTATGCTCAAAGTGAGGAGCATGAATCTTTAAGAGAAAATATACAAAAATCTCACCTGAAACTAAGAGAAGATTTAAGGGTAGAGGAATTACAAAAAGAATCTTTGGGTAATAAAATTGATTCCATATACGCAGAGCTTATAGGTTTGGAGCAAGAAAGTAATAAAATTGCACAAAGCATTAAAATTCAAACTAGGACCATAAAAGGTTTAGAGTCTACAGCCGAAGTGCAGGCAGAGCCAATAATTGACGTACCTCTTTCAATAAAGCAACAAATTGCACACAACAAAAAAATGTCTGCTTTGACGGCTGCATTCGAAGCAAGGTTAGCTAAAGCATCACCAGAGCTAGTAGAGCAGCAACAAAGTGAGTTAGAGAAACAAGCTAATATATTAAAACAACAGCAAGAGGAAATAGCTAGGCTGCGTAGCTCTGTCAATGAGCTGGATATGGAATTACAAAAAAAGGAAAGTTCTCAAGAACAATCTTGGGGTCCAAGTTTAGCTGAACAGATGGAAGAAGTTAGTATTGTTGAAGCTTTAAAGGGAGAATTACAAGAAAAAGTTGCGGAGTTAGAGTCATTAAGGGTGAAGCAGCAAGAGTCGGAGACGCTGCATAAGCAGGAAGTGGCGTCATTGGGAGAGGAGCTTGAGAGTGCGCGTAGAGAAGCGGAAGGTTTAAAAGGACAAATCAAAGAGAGTACTGTAGAGTTAGATAGTCTTAAGTTAGCGAATGCGGAAGCACGTGAAAAATCTCAAAGCCAGTTAGGGTCGTTGCAGGAAGAGCTTGCAGAGGCGCGCTCATCTGGTAGTTCGAAGGTAACGGGTCTTGAAGAGCAGTTGCAGCAGCTAAAAGCTAAGAATGCAGAGATGTTAGAACAGCATAGTACATCTGAGCAAGAGGCTCAATCAGCGTTACAAGAATTACGAGCTGAACATGAGCTTGCTTCGGAGCAAGCAAAGCAAGCAGCAGTGGAGATGGAGCGGACGCATAATGAGCGTGTATCTGCGTTAGAGTTGCAGGTAAGATCTGCCAAAGAGAGCGAAGCATCGGTTAAGTCTGAATTAGAGCGGACTCAATCTAGTTTAGATCAATTGGGTTTAGAGAAAGATAGTTTAGCTGAAGGGCTAGAAAAAGCAAAAGCATCACTAGAGTCATCTGGTGGTAGCAATAAAGAATTGGAAGCAGAAATAGCCTTGCTGCAGAAGAACATAGAAGCTAATCAAGCGTCAATTGCAAGCTTAAAGCAGGAACAAGAATCTCAAGAAGCGTTGCATCAGACGGCTGTAGCAGATCATCAGAAGCTAGTACAAGAAAAAGTTGCGGAGTTAGAGTCATTAAGGGTGAAGCAGCAAGAGTCGGAGACGCTGCATAAGCAGGAAGTGGCGTCATTGGGAGAGGAGCTTGAGAGTGCGCGTAGAGAAGCGGAAGGTTTAAAAGGACAAATCAAAGAGAGTACTGTAGAGTTAGATAGTCTTAAGTTAGCGAATGCGGAAGCACGTGAAAAATCTCAAAGCCAGTTAGGGTCGTTGCAGGAAGAGCTTGCAGAGGCGCGCTCATCTGGTAGTTCGAAGGTAACGGGTCTTGAAGAGCAGTTGCAGCAGCTAAAAGCTAAGAATGCAGAGATGTTAGAACAGCATAGTACATCTGAGCAAGAGGCTCAATCAGCGTTACAAGAATTACGAGCTGAACATGAGCTTGCTTCGGAGCAAGCAAAGCAAGCAGCAGTGGAGATGGAGCGGACGCATAATGAGCGTGTATCTGCGTTAGAGTTGCAGGTAAGATCTGCCAAAGAGAGCGAAGCATCGGTTAAGTCTGAATTAGAGCGGACTCAATCTAGTTTAGATCAATTGGGTTTAGAGAAAGATAGTTTAGCTGAAGGGCTAGAAAAAGCAAAAGCATCACTAGAGTCATCTGGTGGTAGCAATAAAGAATTGGAAGCAGAAATAGCCTTGCTGCAGAAGAACATAGAAGCTAATCAAGCGTCAATTGCAAGCTTAAAGCAGGAACAAGAATCTCAAGAAGCGTTGCATCAGACGGCTGTAGCGCAAGTTAAAGCAATTCATTTAGCTGAGTTGCAGGAATTACAATCTTTGTTAATTGTGGCTAAGGGAGTTCAAGAAGAGACTGTAAGACAGCTGGAGTCAAGTAAGCTTCAAACAGTAGACTTAACCAAAGAAAAATCTGCTTTAGCTAAAGAATTAGCTTTGGCAAAAGCTCAACTTTTGCAAAAAAATCAACAAGGTGGCGCGGTAAATAAAGAACTAGAAACTCGAGTTAAACATTTAACTGAATTAGCTAGAAAAAATACTGAAGAGCTAGAAAAATTAAAGCAACAAAAACTGATACAGAAACAAGATTTAACAAAGGCAGATCAATCTGTTGCTGAAGTAGAAAAAAGGTTAAAAATATCGCAACAAACAGGCAATATTGGTGCAATAAAAAAACCTATAGTACAAGAAAAAATTGCCGATAAAGTAGCTACAATCTCTGATGATCAAATATTAAATGATTTCAGAGAATTACGAAAAATACAGCGTGATACAATTCATGGAATACTTACAGATATCCCATATGGAATTGAAGCATTTCATGATTATGCGGCAAAAAATGGAAATGAACTGGGTGAGCGCATGTCTCATGACACAGAAGGTGCAAAGTTGCTAGCCGAGATAGAGCGCGAAAAATATAAAGAGATACATAATAAATATGCGTATGAAGATATAGAGTGGAATGATCGCAATCAGGCGAGTATTACTAAAGATGGTGTAGAAATTTGTAAATTAGGTAATCAGAAAACAACGGGTGAAAGGCAAGAATATAATTTAAATGGTAAAACTATATCAAATTATAGAAGTTTGGATTTGCCTTTAGAGACAGAAAAAGGGCCTATGCATATGTCGCTTGCTGTAAAAGATTTACAAGGTAAAAACGTTAGCGAAAAAGAGGCTGTATATCTTACAGCTCACTATGATAAAAAGGGTAAATTAATCGAGATGACTACTCCGGTTCCAGTGTATTATACTGGTAAAGATAAATCGTCTCCGGTGTGTATAAAACAAAATGGTAAAATTTATACCCTGCCTGTGAACCGAGGTAAGTATGAAGAGATGATGAAAGAAATAGCGCAGAATAAAGGTCTGAATAAAGGCAAGGAGGCTCATAAATTGCAAGGAACAGAACAATCTGTGGATCATATAAGCACAGCCAAAATAATTGGAAAAAATATTACTGCAGCATCGGCATTAGCATCCAAAAAACCGGTAGTAGTAAAGACAGGTTTCAAAGGTCAAACTTCTAATACACGATGATGTGCATCCTTTCTTTATATGGTATATACAAATTAAGGGTTTAACGGGAATTTGTTGAAGTGTTTTTTCGCTGTTTAATAGTGTGAGTAACCCTAGTCTCGGGGGAGCTAGAGCTTTGACTATGATTTTCGTTATGTATTACTTTGCCGATATTATATGCTTTTTGCGCTAGGCGGGTTTCTAATAGTTGTGCATCTGCTTTAAAGCGTGCTAGATCTTTTTGTCGTTGTTCTGGAGTTAGAGTGATATTATTTGTAGTACTTTTCTTATTAAGCTCAAAATCATCTTGAGTTACAGCCTTTGCTTTAATTATTGGCTCCTTAATATGTTCTTTACGTACTGCTGTAGTTAATCCAGAATGTTCTTTCACTTCAGGATGATACTTACTATTAGGATTTAAAGCATTCTTGATGCCATGCCAGACTCTCGTTGCCATAGTTTCTTGTTTTAGGAAGGGTGCAGAGTCATTACTTATTGTTTGCAAATTATGTTCAAATGAGTCTTTAATTTGAGTAGGGGTTAGTTTATAAAAATTATCCTCCTTTAATGTAGTTACTAGAGCAAGGTTTTCATTTTGTATAGTTTGTGTTTGTTGACGTAATTCTTCAATATTAAGGTAAGAGGCTCCTTCTGTATTTCTACCACTATTGATCAAATTTACTAATTGTTCTTGTATTTCTGGGTGATGAGATAAACGTTCAACGATAATCTCATGTAGTTCTTTGCTAGCACCTGCAGAGGCTATAACTTCGCTAGAGCTGGTGATTATTTCTAAAGAAAGTTTTATTGCCTCTATGGTATCAATTCCTGTTTTTATATGTTGGGCTGCTTGTATTCCTTTGATTGGGTTTATAGCTACTGTAGTGATATCAAGTCCTACATTGACTACGTCTACAATTTTATGTACTCGGTTTAAAGATTTGTTATAGGTAAGTTTTTTTCCGTTATGATCTAATTCTAGTGGCGTAAGGCTTTTAGTGGTAGATACTAGTTTGGGTTGTAGTTCCAGGGTTTTTTGTTGTACATAAAGTGCAGTAGCAAACTCGATTAATGCTGTATTTTCTATATCTAAGTCGCGTGTTTTTATTGCTTTATGGGCATCAAGACCAGTTTTGACTAGTTTCACCCCTAGAACCACTGCTGCAAGCACAATAGGTACGGTGCCGCCAGTAATTATGCCAAGCGCCAAGGCGACGGAAGTAGTGATTATAGCTCCACCATTACTAATTACTGCTTTATAGGCAAGCTTTGTAACTTTCTTTATCATATTCCAGGCAGTATTGTACCACTTTGTTGTAGTATTTTCCTGGTTTTTAGTAGAGCTATCTGTCATAGACACTGATTATTGTTTTTTTAAGATTAAGAGAAAGTTAAGATAAATGCTACTATTCTAAGAAATTAGGGTAGTGGTTTTTCTATTAGTGTAGTAATCAGTAAAATAATTTACTAAAAATCTAGGTTAGAATAGTCGCTAGAAGGAACAAATCCTGCAATACGATCTTGGAGAAGAGGTTGAAAAGATGGGCGAGATTTGATAATAGAATACCATTCTTTTAATGCGCTCCAACTATCCCAATTAATTTCTCCAAAATAATCTACTATTGATATATGGGTTGCTGCGGCAATATCTGCGCATGTTATTTTTTCAGAGACTATATAAGTATTTTTTTCTAATAAGTTAGTTAGAAATTTAAAATGCTGGCTAAGGTTAGACTTAGCTGCCATAAGAAAGGCACTTCTTGGACCACCTTGGCGCATTAATAGCCTTATCATTTTTTCATCAACTAAAATTTTACTTACTTCGCGATAAAATTTTTCATTAAACCAGCTAATATATTGCCTAACTTCAGCACGTTGCACCGGGTCTTCTGGCATAAAGTAAAAATCTTGCTGAGTTTCTACAATATATTCAATTATAGAATATATTCCTACTAAAGCATAGTTAGGGGATGTGAGCTGTAGAACAGGAAGGTTGCTTGCTGGGTTGATTTTTATGAATTCATTACGTCGTGTCCAGTAATCTTCTTTTACTATACTGAAATCTTGATTCAATTCCTTTAAATAGACGCGTACTTGTCTTGATAAAGGGCATATAGGGTGATGGTATAATGTTTGCATAATTCTTTAATTAAAATGAGATGGTCTATAAGCCGGATTCTGTATAACAATTAAGCTATTGCAGTTATTTATCTAGGATAAATGTTACCATTTACCTCAAGCAACCTACCCGCTCGATATCTAGCCATAGACAGCTAGGAACAAATGTTCGATCTCGCCTATTTGGTCTTGCTCCCGATGGGGTTTACATACGCGACTCTTGTTACCAAGAAGCCCGGTGCGCTCTTACCGCACCATTTCACCCTTACCCAAAAAGGGCGGTATAATTTCTGTTGCACTAATCCCTAAAAAAAACCTCACGGTTTTTCCCGCTGGTAATTACCCAGCATCGTGTCTATATGGAGTCCGGACTTTCCTCACCGATTTATATAATACAAATCGGTACAACTGCACAACCACCTCAATGTAGATTTTAGTACGGTTGTGGCCTACTGTCAATATTAGTTCTTAGTGAATTACTTGCCAATTACTACCAGCATTGACGTCGACATTTATATTTACATCAAGTTTAATAGCTTTTTCCATGACTGATTTTATTAATTTTGAAGCCTCTGAAACTTCTTCTTCTGGCACTTCAAAAATTAATTCATCATGTATTTGTAGGATCATTTTAGTTTGCATTGATCTGGTTTCTAGTTCTTTGTCTAGAGTTATCATCGCCATTTTTACAATGTCAGAAGTTAGGCTTTGCATTGGAGCATTAATTGCAGCTCTTTCACCAAAGGATCTTAGTGCATGATTCTTATCGTTTATGGTTTCTATGAAACATTTTCTGCCAAGTAAATTTTCTACAAAATGATTTTCTTTAGCAAATTCGATAGTCTTGCTCATATATTGTTGAATAGCTGGATATTCTTTAAAATATTTATCAATATAATCAGCTGCTTCTTGGCGTGATATGTTCAGTTGGCGCGCTAATCCAAAGGCACTTATACCATAGATAATTCCAAAATTAATTGCTTTAGCTTTACGACGAATTTCTGAAGTAACTTTTTCTATAGGTAAAGCAAAAATTTGACTAGCAGTCTGTGTATGAATATCACGATTTTCTGCAAAAGCTTGCTTTAATGGTTCAACATTAGCTACATGACTGAGTATTCTGAGTTCAATTTGTGAATAATCAGCTGAGATGAGTTTGCTTCCAGGTTTTGCAATAAAAGCAGATCTTATGCTATTGCCTTCTTCTGTACGCGTTGGAATATTTTGTACATTTGGAGCTGTTGAGCTTAAGCGGCTAGTACTAGTTGCTGTTTGTAAGAACGTAGTATGTATTCTGCTAGTTCTAGGATCAGCTTGTTTTGGTAAAGTATCTGTATAAGTATTTTTTAGCTTGGTTAAATGACGATATTTGAGCAATAAATTGGCTATTTCAAATCCTTCTTCCTGTAATTTCTCTAGGACATTAACATTAGTAGAATATGATTTTGTTTTACCAGTCGATTTACCAAAAGGTAATTTCATTTTTTCAAATAATATTTCACCTAATTGTTTTGGAGAGGCAATATTGAATTCTTCCCCCGTGATAGCAAAAATCTTCTTTTTAAGATTAGAGATTTTGATAGTAAAATCTGCAGATAATTTTTGTAGTTGCTTACCATCAATTTTGACACCTTCTTTTTCCATTTTATGCAGTATATAGCATAACGGTATATCTATATCCTCGTATAAATGTAGCGCTTTGTTCAGAAAAAGTTGGTCTTTTAATTGCTTATAAAGTTCTAGAAAATTAACCGTGTCACCTTGCTCTTTTTGTTTAGTTCCAGCACTTAATATATAATGCATAATTTGTAGGTCATCAAAAGAGTTTAATGTACAATCGCAGAGTCGTAATAATTTTTTGAGATTATAGGTCACTTTCTTGATAGAACTATCTTTGAATATGTCATGAAGCTGTGCATTGAAGTTTATATTCGAAACTTTGGCACTATTATATGAAAATAAATCAACATTATCGGTTTGCTGTTCTTGATAAGGTATAGTATATAAATTTTGTCCATCAGATAAGGATATGTTGGTATTATTGCCATTTATATCTATAGAGACGGCTAGCTCCCCATGTATTTTTATTGCGCGTAATAATGGTTCAAGCTGTTCTTTTGTTTTTACTTCTATTATGGAAGTCGTTTTCTTGCTCACTGCAGGAGCTGTCATTTCCTCTATAGGAGTTGCTATTTTTACCTTAAACAAATTTTCAATTCGTTTATTTAATGATTTAAAGCCATACTCATTTAGAAATGTAGAAATCTTATCAGTTACTGGTGGATTCCAATGAAAATTTTCAATATCTTGTTTAATATCAACATTATGATCTAAGCCCACTAGTTGCCATGAGATGAATGCATCTTGCTTATAGGTAGACAGTAATTCTCGCTGGCGAGGGCTTTTTATTTGTTCTAGCGACTCTAGCACCCCTTTCAGATCACCGAATTGATTTATTAGTTGTGAAGCAGTTTTGGGTCCGATACCGGCAACCCCTGGAATATTATCTGACTTATCGCCCATCAATGCTTGTACTTCGCGTACCTTGGAAGCTCCAACACCAAACTTTGCTATAATATCTTCTTCTGTTATATATTTGGATTTTACTGGGTCATACATGCCTACATGGCTATTTACTAGCTGCATTAGATCTTTGTCAGAAGAAATAACTAAAGCCGGCATTTTAAGTTGGGTTGCTTTTTTTGCTAATGTAGCAATGATATCATCAGCTTCAAATCCTTGTTTAGATAAGCAGATAAAGTTTAAAGCTTTTGCAGCCTTTTCAACAAGCTTCAGTTGCACGACTAAATCTTCTGGTGCTGGGGGGCGATTAGCTTTATAATCCTTGTAAAGGTCATGCCGGAAATTTTTACCACTATGGTCTAAAACTATGACAGCATGTTCTGGTTTAAAATCATTTATTAGTTTGACCAACATGGAAGTGAAGCCATAAATTGCTCCAACCGGTATGCCAGTAGGAGAAGTTAATGGCGGCTGTACATGATATGCTCTGAATATAAAGCCAAAACCATCAACAATTAATAGGGGCTTTTTTTTTTCAACATCAGTCATAATAATTTAGTTTTTTCCGATTATAGAATTAGCGCTCGCTAGTTCATCTTGAGTATTAACGCCAACTACTAACTTATGATCATTTGATTTAAAGTAAGAGACTTTCTCCCCATGTGCACTGCAAATTTCAATTATTTCAGTAAGATACAATTCTTTCTTTGGATTCTCTAAATCAGCAACCAAGCATTTATCAATATATTGACCAAGGATACCAGGAGCAAAAGCCATAATTCCTGAGTTGCACAAGGTGATTTTTTTTTCTAAATCATTAGCGAATTTTGTTTCCACTATTTTTTTAAAATTACCCTGCTTATCAACAATTATACGACCATATTGGTTTTCTTTTTCATATTCAAAAGCTAAGGTTACAGCCTTGGAGTTAGTGTTTTTAAGATGTTTGAAGAGATCTTCTATTATATCAGAGGTAATTAGAGGATTATCTCCATAGATGACGCCAATATATTGTTGGTCATCGAATAAATCTTTTGCCACTGCTACCGCGTGTGCGGTGCCTAATTGCTCTTTTTGATTTATTAATTTGCAGTTTTGTTCAAAACGAGATAAATATGGTTCCAAATGCTGCGAATATACTAGTATTAAATTATCAGTTACCATCTTGCAATTATGCATAACCCGCTCTAGCATAGGTGTACCACCTACCTTGTGCATTACTTTTGGTAATTCGGAGTTCATGCGACTGCCTTTGCCAGCAGCTAATATTATTATTTGTTTGTCCATTTTAACATCGACATTTTAATTAGATAATTTGTTAAATAGTTCTTCTGATAATTCATAATTACCAAACACTGTTTGTACATCGTCACTTTCTTCTAACGCATCAATTAGCTTGAGAATTTTTGTTGCCTTTTCTTCGTCTTCAATCATGATAGTTGTTTGTGGCCTCCATTCTATTTCTGCCTCTACAGGAATACCATATTTTTGGCCTAGATATTCAAGGCTATTTGAGAATGACTCGATATCAGTATAAATAAAATGCTCAGCGTCTTCCGATTTAACATCGTTTGCTCCAGCTTCAATTGCGCTTTCCATCATTTCGTCATCAGAAGCAATAGTGCGTGCATATTCAATTCTGCCTACATGATCAAACATAAAGCTTACACTGCCTGATTCACCTAAATTGCCCCCATGTTTACTAAAAGCAGAACGTACATCAGAGGCAGTTCTATTTTTATTATCAGTGAGTGTTTCAACAATGATAGCAATACCACCAGGCAAGAAGCCTTCATAGCGAATTTCTGTGTAGTTGTCAGTATCTGATGGGTCTGAAGCTTGTGCTAAGGCCTTATCTATTCTATCTTTCGGTAAATTTTGGCTTCTAGCTGCAGAGATGCCAGATCTAAGGCGTGGGTTATTGTGAGGATCTATGCCGCCAATTTTTGCAGCTGTGATAATTTCACGAACTAATTTTGTAAAAACCTTTGCTCTTTTTTTGTCCTGCGCACCTTTGCGATGCTGTATATTCTTGAATTTGGAATGTCCTGCCATGGCAATAATTAGTATGTTGGTTTCGAAAGCTTTGATTCTAGAGAATAACTATAATAAGGCAAGAGATAATCACCGTAAGCTAATCAACTGATTGCTCATTTAAAGATGGGATAAGTTAATAAAGCTGGTGCTTTAAATAAAATTGTAATACTATTTTATTTAAATGGTATCTGGTAAAATAAGTTGTTTTTTGATAAAGGGAAATTTGTGCTACAGAGTATTGATGTAAAGTTAAAATTAAAAGAATGGGCTCATAATTTAAGCATGAGTCACATTAGCTCTTTTTTAGAAGAGGGGCCTAAGGGAGAGCTTCTTTTTGCTCAACAGATAGTGACATTTTTATGTCAAAACAAAAAACTCCTGCCGTTCCTAAGTAAAATGCATCGTGAAGATCTTATAGACTGCCTTAGAACTCACAAGGTAAAATATTTAAGAATGTTTGATGTAGATGGTGCAGAACATACTATTGTTGAAAAATTTAAATCTAATATAGATGAAATATTTTTAGTGTTAAAACAAACTCAACTTGATGTTGAATTTGAGTTTACTGAGCTTGATACGTTCGGTGAGCGTATATATCAAATTGTTCATAATGCTCAATTACTATTTGCAGAGCAATCACATAATCAACAAGCAAAAGATACTCTGCAAGCGCAAGCTATAGTCTTATCGTTTATAAACTTAGATATAGATGATCAACAAAATTTAATTAAAAAAATGTTGCTAGTAAAGGAAGTATGGTGCATAGAGAGCAAAAAAGAAGCTGGATTAGAAACAATTAAATACCAATTTCACAAAGATCCTCAGAAGCACTTGCAGATGCAAGAGGAAAAAAATATAGATATAGCATTCGAGCAAATTATTCAGTTACTAACTAAAAAAACTTCTGTGTTGGAGAGTTTGACCGATGAGCAGTTAATTCATTTATATGATCGCTTAAAAAATTATGAATGGAATTGTGAATTTATCGTGCAGCTTATGCACAAAGTGCATGCAGAGTCTCAGTTTAGATATAGTTACAATAGACTAACTGATTCTGGTTATGATTTATTAAATAGATTTCAAAGTAATGACGCAATAACGCACCAGATTGAGGCATTACAATTTTCTATTGTTGAGGCATATTTAATCAATAACGTTAATTTTATACAAAAACTGATACTATTATTAGCTAAACACCCAGAGAATATTAAAGCTCTGGCGCTTAATAAGAATGTACATCTGGCTGCTATCTTTAAGAAGATAGATACCAAATTGCATCATATGTCTGAACAAGAAATGGGCGGGTGCAAGACTTCTTTTTTATCTTTAAAGGGAAGTTTAGGTCATGCTGTAGATATTCATGTACAGAAACGTTATATTGAGTTAGATCAATATACAATTCATACACTACAAGATAAGTATAGTAATTTATTTATAAATATACAAAAATTGCTTGAGCATCCAGAAGAAAGTAAGCAATATTTGCAATCAGTACTTGCATCTAAAGTTGCCCATGATTTTTATCTTCCTAACCTTTCAAACTCTATCGATAAATTGCGCAAGATGGCGGAATATAGGTTAGAGGTGAAAGAGCAATTTCAACAACTCAGTTTGATAGAAATCTTCCTTGGTGATAGGGTGATTAATAAAATAATCTCGCTTGATTTTAAAAAACTAACCATAGGTTATGATATTAAAAATGCTTCAGATTATATACGAGTTGTAGTGCAAAAGATAGTTTCTATGTGTACTGCATTCCAGCTTGATGCTCTATACAAGCCTTTATTGCATGAGCAAAATTTGTCAAAATTGCAAGTTCACTTAAAAAACCAAATAACCAAGCAAATTCATCAAAGGACTTCTGTAGCAAAAATGGTTTATTCCATCGTACGTGGTCGTAAAAAAGAATATGATAGTTTGAGGCGTCTAAAAAAAGGCATACATAGAAGCGATAAATTAAATCTTTCTAGTCAAAAGCAAAATACTAATAATTAATATTTTTAAAAACCTGAGATATTAAGGCTTTGATTTATAGCCACTACAATTTTATTCATTATAGCTTGTATAACAATATACATAGTTCCAAACATTATTAAAATTTGCGCAGGCGTAATTACAAAGAATACTTGTAAATTAGGCATTAAACGTGCCAATAGACCGCTGCCTGTCATGATAGCTAACCCCACTACTAAAAAAGGAGATACTATTTTGAAAGATAGAATAAAACTATCATTAAGAACGAATGCAACAAATTTACTTATATCACCAGAGTTGATTAATTCTCCTGGAGGAAATTTACTGTAACTATCAGCTACAGCTTGTATAAATAGATAATGTGTATTAGTTGTAAAAATAAATACGATCGCGATTAACAACATAAAATTTGAAAATATAGCAACTTGAGATTTTTGCTGTGGATCAAAAAATGCAGCAGAGCCAAGGCCAGATTGCATAGAAAGTATTTGTCCTACAAAATGCAATGATAGAAAATAGATATTAGCAGCAATACTAATTATTAATCCAATAAGTATTTCTATCGCTAAATAGCTAGTGTTGAGTGCAAAATTGTCAGTGTATTGTGGTAGATATGGTGTTAATATAGGCATCATCACGAATGATACTGTTAGTGCAAGAGCAAGTTTACCTCTAGCAAAGATGTAATGTGATCCTATAGCTGGAAATTTACTGAAAGCTGTCCCTAAGCGTGCAAAAACCAACATAAATTGAAAAACAAAGTTCAGACTGAGCTCTTCTAGCATTAAGTATAATTCCATTTATATTAAAAGCATGATAGCAATTATTGACAAGATTGCACTAATTTATTGACTATGAAGTGATTTAGTCCTATTAATTTATAGGTTTTGTCTAGTCCTTGCCTATAAGGTGTAGCTATAGTCAAATTGTTTAAAATTACAAATACTAATTTTAGTATGTATGACGAATTAGCGGAATTTATGCCGCATTTTTATTTTATTATTCAAGGAGTGTTTGTTACGCTAAAATATAGCGTAGTGGCCGTTTGTTTGGGTATGGTAATAGGAACAGCCTTAGCTATTTGTAAAATTTCTCATATTAAGGCCCTCAGATTATTTGCTCATAGTTATACCTCAGTATTTAGAGGTACTCCATTATTGATACAACTCACAATAGTATATTTTGGTTTACCTGGTTTGCTTGGTATAAAACTTAGTGTATTCACAGCAGGTGTATTAGCTTTTTCTTTTAATTCTGGGGCTTATGTTTCGGAAATTATCAGATCTGGTATTAATTCAGTTGATAAAGGGCAAGTAGAGGCGGCAAAGGCTCTTGGTATTACGCCGATATTACGCATGAAAGATATTATAATTCCGCAAGCATTCCGCAGTATTTTACCAGCTTTGGTAAATGAGTTGATTAATTTAGTAAAGGAATCAGCGCTTATTTCTGTTATAGGAGAGATGGATTTAATGCGTAGAGCTCAGGTTGTATCTGCGGAGACTTATACATTTTTTACACCGATGCTAACTGCTGCAGCTGCCTACTATATTTTGGTACTAGTCATAAGTAGTTTTGCGATGCTCTTAGAGAAGAGGTTATCTATTATATGATAGTTCTAGATAAAGTGACTAAAAAATTTGCTGAGCATACGGCGATCAAAGATGTTAGCTTAACTTTTGATAAAAGAGAAACTATCGTTATTATTGGTCCATCTGGAAGTGGTAAATCAACATTGTTGCGTTGCATTAATAATTTAGAAAATCCTACTAGCGGCAATGTGTGGATTGATAATAAAAAATTGACTCGTCAGAGTAGAGGAAAATTATGCTTCAAAATTGGCATGGTATTTCAGCAATTTAACCTTTTCCCACATATGTCTGTTCTAGAGAATCTAACTTACGGGCCACGTAATGTATTACACCGTAATAAAATCGAAACCGAAGAAAAAGCCCGTCAATTATTAAATCAGTTCGGTATTTTAGATAAAGCTGAATCAAGACCTTCGCGGCTCTCAGGAGGGCAAAAACAACGAGTAGCAATTTGCAGAGCGTTGATGATGGATCCTGAGACGATACTTTTTGATGAACCAACCTCAGCTCTTGATCCAGAAATGGTTAAAGATATTATTGCCATTATCAATGATTTGAAACATATGATGACCATGGTGGTAATTACTCATCATATAAAATTTGCAAGAGTCATTGCTGATCGTATTATTTTTATGGATAAAGGTTTAGTGCTTGCTGATCAGCCAGCAGAAGAATTCTTTACTAAACCAAAATCACATCGGGCTAAGCTATTTTTAGCTAACGTTGGTGATTTAATGTAAGCAATTAATGCCTACATATTTAATTAAAAGTCTCAGCCTTTGCCACTTTCCACATATCGACATATAAGCCTAATGCTTCTTCTCTCAGCAGCTCTCCTTCCTCTAATAGCGGGTAAATGGTAGCATAGCTTTTGCTAGTACTAATGTCTGCATATCTTCTTATATAAGAAGGATCAAGCTTATCGGGGCTATCTAATCCTAAGGCTCCAACTAGCTCCATGAATGAGTGTAGGGTTCTTTTATGAAAATTTGCTACTCGTATGGATTTATCTTTTACATTCAAAGAAGACCAGCGAGATTTTTGTTGTGTAGCAACCCCTGTTGGGCATTCATCGGTATTACATTGTAGGGATTGCAAACAACCTAGAGCAAACATCATGGCTCTTGCCGCGCTGCATATATCAGCCCCAAGAGCAATTTTTGTTACCATGTCGTATCCTGTGGCTATTTTTCCACTAGCTATGAGTTTTATATCTTTCCTAAGGTTTGAACCAACTAGGCAATTATTGACGAAGGTGATAGCCTCATTAATTGGTGTACCCAGATGGTTGGTAAAAGCCACGGGAGCAGCTCCCGTTCCTCCTTCTGCTCCATCTACTGTAATAAAATCTGGTTTAATACCAGTTTTTATCATTGCTTTACAGATACTCATAAACTCTATCCTATGTCCCAGACATAGTTTGAATCCTACTGGCTTTCCTCCAGATAATTTGCGTAATTTTTTTACAAATTTTAATAGATCTATAGGATTAGAAAACTCTGAATGCATAGGAGGGGAAATTGCATCTTCGCCCATTTCAAGCATACGTATTCTAGCAATTTCTTCTGTAACTTTTACGGCAGGTAATATTCCACCATGGGCTGGCTTAGCTCCTTGAGATAACTTAATTTCTATCATTTTGACAATATCCATTGTGGCACTTTCTTCAAAAGTTTTGGAATCAAAGGCACCATCTTTGGTTCTGCAACCAAAATAACCAGTGCCAATTTGCCAAATTAAATCTCCACCACCTTCTAGGTGATAAGAGCTGATGCCCCCTTCTCCAGTATTATGGGCAAATTTCCCAATATTAGCGCCTTTATTTAATGAGCGAATAGCATTAGGGCTAAGTGCTCCAAAACTCATACCTGATATATTCAATAATGAAGCTTCATAAGGTTTTGTACAATCAGGTCCGCCAATAATTATTTTAGTTTTTGAGTGATCTACTTCCTTTGGAGTAAGGGAATGATATGAAAATTGATAGCCAACACTAGTTAGGTCATTTTTTGTACCAAAGGCTATTGTTTCGCGGACACCTTTGGATTTTTGATATACTAAAGAGCGTACTTCTCGAGAAAATGGAGTGCCGTCCCTGTCTGATTCAATAAAATATTGCTGTATTTCAGGTCGTATGAATTCAAGCATATAGCGAAAATGGCCAACTACTGGATAATTTCGTAATATAGTATGTTTTACAGCCAAAACATCATGAAGACCAATAAGGACATATGGGATTACAATTACCAAAGCCCAAAGTATAGGTGGCCATATTTGGTAAATAGCCAAAACAAGTAATAAACTGACTACAGAAATTATATAGTATGCGTAGCGCATAACGTAACCTAATATATTCTTAAAAAATTTATTATATAGTTACTATTAATGCTAATTAAACTTATTATGCTTTGGAAAGCCTGTTGGAGGTATTTTTCCAAGACTACCGCGCTTTGCGCGCCACGACATAATATCTTTTTCTAAGCGAGTTTTTGCACCAAGGTCCCAGCTCAAGCCAATGTTAGAGTCAAAAGTTTTGGCATCACCAAGTTTTGCATCGCGGTATTTTTGCAAAGCAACTCCTTGACCACGTTTCATTTCTGGTACTTCATCAAGAGAAAACACTAGCAATTTACGGTTTGTGCCAATAATAGCAATCATATCCCCTTCAATCGGGGAGCAAACGAGACATTTATTTTCACTACTGACATTCATAACTTGTTTGCCACCTTTTGTAGAAGCTATTACATCATCACTACTGACTATAAATCCCTTTCCATTAGTAGATGCAAGAAGCAATTTTTGCTGAGGTTTATACGGTAGGATATTCACTACATCATGATTTTCAATATCTACAATAATTTTTATAGACTCACCGTGCCCTTTGCCCTTCGTTAGGTTATCAGCTAGGATTGTAAAGAATTTACCGCCTGTCGAGCATACTAATATTTTATCTGTAGTATATGTCTCAACTACATATCCTTGCGAATCGCCGTCCTTATATTTTATTCCAGATAAATCTAAATTATGCCCCCTCATGGCACGTATCCAGCCCATTGTAGAACAAAGGACAGTAACTGGTTCTTTTTCAATAAAGGCGGAAATATCAATGATTTGTGCGGCTCCTTCAGTTTCTTCAAATATGGTTTTACGCGCGCCTAACTCTGTTTCTTGGCCAAATCTCTTTTGTACCATTTTGAGCTCGCTTTTGACAACTTGCCAAAGCTTCTTAGGGCTATCTAGAATTTTGCTTAGTTCTGCATGCTCCTTAGTTAATTCTGCGTGCTCTGCATTGATTTGCTCTTCTTCTAATTTACGTAAAGCACGAAGTTTGATATTTAAGATCGCTTCTGCTTGTGTATCATTAATTTTGAATTTAGAGATCATTTCTTGCTTTGGATGGTCTTCTTCTCTAATAATTCTAATTACTTCATCAATGTTTAAATAGGCAATCTTTAGAGCATGTAGTATCTCTAACCTATTATCAATTTTATTGATTTGATATCTTGTTTTACGCAGGATAACTTCCTGTCTATGAGCAATGAATTCTTGTAGCACCTCTAAAATATTCATTACTTTTGGTACTTTGCTAGAGCTCAAAACATTCATGTTTAGGTGCACTCTAGACTCCAAGCCAGTTAGCTTGAACAAGGATTCCATAATCATTTCAGGTGAACAATTACGTCCCTTTGGCTCAATTACAATGCGTATTGTTTCTGCAGATTCATCCCGAATATTGCTGATTAAGGGGGTTTTCTTATCCTTTAGAAGCGTTGCTATGTGCTCGATCAGTTTTGATTTTTGAACTTGGTACGGAATTTCAGTTATGACTATTTGATATAAACCATGACTAAAAATTTCTTTTTCCCATTTGGCTCTAACTCTAAAACTACCTTTACCTGTTTCATAAGCATGGTTGATTGTATTTTGATTATCAATAATTATACCACCAGTTGGAAAATCTGGACCTTTGATGAATTGCATCATATCGGCGCAGCTGGCAGTTTTTTGATTGTCAATTAGAAAAATTAAAGCGTCACATAATTCGTGTAAATTATGTGGTGGAATACTAGTGGCCATACCAACTGCTATGCCTTCAGAACCATTCGCTAGTAGGTTAGGAAATTGGGCTGGCATTAATATAGGTTCGCTATCAGAATCATCATAAGTAGGTGCAAAATCAACTGTATCTTTATCTAGATCTTGCATTAATAACGTGCAAATATCGGTCATTTTTGATTCAGTATAACGCATTGCCGCTGCATTATCACCATCTATAGAACCAAAATTTCCCTGCCCATCCACTAGTGGATAACGCAGTGAAAAGCTTTGTGCTAAGCGTACAAGTGTATCATAAACTGCTGTATCACCATGTGGGTGATATTTACCAATAACATCACCAACAACTCTGGCGCATTTTTTATACCTTGAGCTGGGATCAAGCTTTAGTTTCAACATTGCGTAAAGCAGGCGTCGATGGACGGGTTTTAAACCATCACGTACATCGGGAAGCGACCGGGACATTATTGTTGATAATGCATAAGAAAGGTAGCGCTCAGATATAGCATTGCCAAAGTCAACATTTACAATATTTTGGTCTTTGTCGGTCATATGTTTGTTTTTTGTACGTATCTTGAGTTATGTGAGTATGCTACCATTAAAGCCTATCAATAGTCAAACCTCCAATTGATACCAAAGGAAGTATTACCTTCTTGCTCTGTAACATTTTCAATAGAAATTTTAGGAGTTATTTGTACTTCAATTTTAGTTTTAGTACTTCCTTCTTGTCGTCCTTTTTCAACTTCAAAGTAGACTTTTTCACTTAAATGTTTACCAACTACAATAGAAGTATTTTCGGGATTTTCTGAATCATTTTTAAAGTTAATCTCATCAACTCCAAGAATTTTTCTTCCAAGCCCCAAAGGATCAAAACCCCCGCCATGTCCTGATAAACGACGTACCCCATCTGCTAATTGTAGAGCTTGAAAAGTTGAAATATTTTCGGGATTTTCGCCAAATAATAACATTGATAGTGATTCTTCCTGACTCATACTTGGGGTAGATTCGATGGTAATATCTGGTTTTTCTATAGGACCGGACAATACTAATCTAATTTCATTGCTTCCAACATGCGATACACCGACTATATTTAAGTAGGGAGATGGTGGGACAGGGCCATCGAAAGTAAGCACACCTTCTTTTACAGTTAAAGATTTGCCAAACTCTTGGTATTTTCCGCGTATGGAGTTAAGGCGACCATTGATTAGAGGCGCATCAGCATAGCCTGTAACATGTAAATCACCTTTGAGCTGCGTATCAACCCCCCAACCTCTTACATATACTTTTTCAGCAGTTTTGAGAATAATATTTAATTTTAACTTATAGGGATCGTTGTTTGTATATATGATGTCATCATTAGTTTTGATTTCTTCAGCAATATTGAGTTCTGGTATATTTTGTTGAAAATGCTCAGGGATTTTAATTTCCAAGGGGCCTAAAATAAAATTTCCTTTACTTGTAGCTGAGTTTTTATTGCCATTTACAACTAATTTACCAGTTATTTCTCCTTGTAAATAAGGGGTATTCATTAGGTTAAATTTGTCCAAACTAGCTATTAGATTAAAGGTTTTGTCTTGGTCAAGAGATGCGGCTCCCGAAGCTGTTAGCTGATTATTAAAGCTATCATTAGCAGTTATTGTTTTAAATATTATTTGTTGTCCGCTTGCAGTTGCTTGAGCATTAATATTTTTTAGTAATAATCCATATTGTTTATATTTGTAGTGACCATCAGAAATCATCATGTTGCCTGTTAGCTTAGGAAAGCTTAAACTTCCACTCGCATTGATATCCGCATTGACATAACCGGTAAGTGTACTGCCTGGCGTTATTGGTAGCATGGAAAGTAAATTAAAACTGTTTACAGTATTTAAATTTGCTAAAAAAGCCTCTTGTTCATTAATGTTATATTCAAACGGAGATAAGCTAAATTTGCTTGGTAACGTTGCTGATAAATTTGCTATTTTTTGTGTTTCTTCTAAAAATTCTCCAGTAATGTTAGTTTGATTATTGAGTATGTTAGTAGAGAGTTTGAGGGTATATTTATTAGGTGAGTTTGGTACAATAATACCACCAATATCAAGATTAGCTGTAATAATTGGCTTTGCTCTTGTGCCAGATAAATTTATTATCCCCCCCCCTAAAGCCTCTTTAAAACTACTAGGTAGGAAACTTGGCAATATTCGCATTGGTATATTTTTTAACTCGGTATTAACTACAACATTAGTTTCACTTAATTCTGCTGTTGCGTTTATAAAGCCATTACCGATTATAAAATTATTTAGTTCAAAATTAGTTTGGTTATCCACTACAAGCAAAATATTTGTTGAATTTTTGACAGGTACTGAGCCAATAGTACCAGATAAATTACTAATAGTTATATTAAGTGGTTCTATAGGCATAACAAGCTCTGTAGAAAATTTTAGATCAATGGGGTATGGCTGATTTGATAAAACCGAACCATCTATTTGTAAACCATGGTCATTTGACAGCATATTAAATGCTATATGTTTCAGGGTGATGTTGTTTATATCTAGCGCAGTAAGATTTAATTTGGATGGTGCTAATTTTAAATTCCATAAATCATCTATATTTAGATCTATGTCAACTAAACCGCAATTACCAAATTTTGTATTTAGCTGCTTTATTTGCCCTTTAGCGGTCATTTGTTGAGTTGCATTAGCAGATGCAGAATAGACTATATTTAGAGCTATTGCACCACTTTGTAAGAATGGTAACATGCTAGATGAGGCTTGTAGGGTTGTGTCAGTTACTGACACTTTGCCTGTTAATATAGATCTCTCAGTATCAAAAATCAGATGCGCAGTTTTTTCAAAATTAGATGCTAATGCTTTGAAATTTTTTAAGTAGAACTTGTTATTTTTGTAACCAAAATTCCCATTAGCAGCCAAGTCCTGTTGAGTAATATTGATGCTACCATCTATGCCATCCTCAGACAGTATCATATCAGTATCCCATGATAGTGCAGGAAATTTGAAATAATCATTTTGTGGTAAGTTGATTAAAAAATCACCAGATGTTGTAATATGGGGCGTACTAGCTTTTCCAGATATTGTAAGGTTACCAGCTATATTGCTGGTTGCGCCTTCAAAGCTTTTAGAAATAAATGGCTCTAAAACATTACTGTTATATATAATTTTTCCAGAAATTTGATCAGCCGACTTATCCATAAAGAATTCGCCATCAATTTTTACCAAGTCAGAGTTTATTTTTAAGGAATTAATATTAGTCTTGTCTTTTTTGATATCATATGACCCTAATATTTCAACTGTATTATCTCCTAACAAGGATTTTTGCGAGAGTAATTGATTTATTATAGCAAAATGCAGTTGTTGTTTATCGCTGTTAAATTCTAAATGAGAATCAAGAGAGATAATAAGTTCCTCTTCTTGGTTAGTTAAAGATTGATCAAGGATAATCTTTGCAATATTAGCTTCTTGTATGATTATGTTAGGATTAAATAATCCGCTAGAGCTATTATTATCTTTAGTTGTAATAGTAGGTGGTTGTATTATACGTAGTTCTTCAGCGGATAAGGACCAGATATTTACTTCCCAGAATGAAAAAAGAGAAGGCAGAATATTAATGTAGAAATTTTTGATAATAATAGTCTCTTTACCTTGTTCAGAAAAACTAATATTGTTAGCTCTAGCAATTAATGGTAGCGAGAGATTTAATCCTAAGATTTTAACATCAATGCCTAATTGCTCTGTTATTATTTCTTCGACCAATGATGCTAGTTGTTCTTGCGCGGAACTAGTCTTTAACCATATATTTAAAGGCACCAGAACAGCGCTTATTAAGACAAGTGATATAATTAGAAATTTTAAAAATCCTTTCATTAATTTTTGTTGTTTTAAAATGTTTGTCCAATGCCAAAATAAAGCTGAAAAGCATTATCTATGAATTTTCGTCTTTTTAAAGGGAAACCAATATCTGCCCTAATGGGACCAAAATCTGTTATGTATCTAAGACCAAAGCCAGCTCCATGTAGTAATTTTTTATCACGCCTTGGTGTTAAACTTTGATAAGAAAATCCACTATCTAAAAAACCTACCATACCGATAGTATCAGTAAGACGGAGGCGTAATTCAACTGTGGTTTCAAGGAACGAACGTCCACCGGTAGGGCGTTTTTGTGTATCAAGGTCACCAGCTAGTTGATAAGCATAACCCCTTAGTGAATTACTCCCACCCACAAAAAATCTTTCAGTATGAGGAATTCTGACCGTTTGTATTCCTAAAATACTACCAGTTGCAGCGCGTACTGCTACTATTGGTTTGGATTTGATAGGTACTATAAAATATGTGGAACCAGAAATTTGGGCTTTAAAGAATGGTTTTTCTTTTGAGTTAAGACTAAAAAATGGCGCCGCTTCTAATCTTAGCTCATGGCCTTTTTTAGGATCTAGCACGTTATTACGCGTATCATTTGTTGCAAAAATTGGTGTAGATAGTAATGAAAAATGATGTCCTTTACCATCTCCAGCTTTTTTAATTTTTGCTTGCGCGAGTTTGCTACCAAAGCCACCGGTCCATTTGTCAGAAAAGTCTCGTTCAAGGAATCCAGAAATAGTTCCTTCTTTGCTATTGAAAGCTTTAGATTTTTGGTTTTCAAAAGTTAGAGCTAGCTTCAAAGTTTGATCATCTCGTTTATAGAAAGGTTCAGTATAATCAACATTGAATATTTGCTCCTTTTTGTTGCCAAATAAGCTAGCATCTATTTTTTCACCACCGCCAAACAAATTCCTATGCTCCCAACCGAGTTTTGCTCCAAGCCCTAAATCAGTTCCATAAACAGCTCCGGCCTTAAGGCTTCTGGGTTTTCTTTCTGTTAAATTAAATATAATCGGTACAGATCCATCTGCATTAGTTGTTTTGGGAATCGTTGGGGTGGTCGAAGCAAATAGCCCACTTTTTTGCAAAAGACCACGAGATTTTGTTATATAGGAAGTCTTGAAGCACTGTCCATCCTTAAGCCCCACAACCTTGCGAGCATAATCTGTATTTACCGTTTTTAATCCTGTAAAGTTTACATTCTCAACAGTTGCGCTTGGGCCGGCATCTACAAGAAATGCAATCGCAACTTTATTATCAATATGATTTATGGTTGCTTCATGCGATATGCCAAGCGAAAGCAAGCAATTATTGTTTTCTATAAATTTCAGTAAATTTTGTTGAGCAATGAGTATATCTTCAGCAACTGCAAACTGAGTGGATTTAAGCTTCAAACTATTGACATCAAGCATCAAGATATCCTTGTTGCTCTCTGGCGTATGTTTAATAGTAACATTATCTATAGTATAACGTTGCCAACTATTTATATGAAATATAATAGAATTAGCTTTCTTGCTATTTATTTCAACATCTATGGAGCTAGAATAATAACCCTGAGAATGTAATAATTTATAAAATGATTTCTTAGCTTCGTTTTCCCAATAAGCTATTTGATTACCAGTTTGGTAGATTTTTGCAGTTTCTTCAATCTCCTTAGCTAATTCAAGCAAGGATTTTTTTATAGGTAAGTCTTCTGCAGTTTGTATGTCAATGGTGAGTGATTCTTGAGCAGCCTTTGCCATAGTCATAAAGCAGTTAGTTGTCATCACTACTATTAATATTATCAATAATTGTGCTTGGTATAATTTCATTAGTACTATTTAGTTATTCCATTTATTTACAGGTTAGTTGATTGCAGAATCGTAAGCAAAGATAATTTACATATGGAAGTGTAATATATTGAGTTACTATGCAGCATTTAGCACAGCAGTTTTCCACTTACTGGGCCAGTCGTTGCTGTGAATAGTTGCTCTCAGTTGTAGAATGGGGTTTAGACCTTCTCGAGACCATCTCATATGTTGCTGTCCCTTGCATCTTTTGTTGATAAGGCTGAAGTGGCTATACTTTAGAGGACAAATCCTATACAAGGATTTTAATCTAAAGAAGTATTATTATGACAAAGAAAAAGAGTTTTTATTCGCCCGAATTTAAGACCCAAGCAATTTCATTAGTTCGCG